>ERZ1026874.149-NODE-149-length-47460-cov-6.310748_pt1 | contig 47460 bp, 35 predicted proteins | sample MGYA00380167_ERZ1026874 | MGnify/ENA primary metagenome ERZ1026874 (study PRJEB33269, sample SAMEA4719803) | human gut metagenome | biome: human-associated habitat; feature: organic feature; material: feces | place: Cameroon | collected 2013-10 ...
GCCATTCGCTATAAAGAGCTGGTCAAGAAGGATGAAGGCATAAATAACAATATGGTAAAGAAAAAGGTCAGACCAGGGGATACTTTTTCGAATCAGATGTGGTAAAATTTCAGTATAAGAGTCAGAAAAATAACGGAAAAACAATATTTTCTGACATTTTAGGAGGGGTCTGAAAAATCAGATACAGCAAAATCAGAGGAGGAAAAAATGACTGAGCAGAAATTAAAAGAGCTTCTGGCCGACATGACGCTGGAAGAAAAAGTAAACCAGATGAGCCAGGTGGTGGGTGCCTTTTTCAATAAAGATATGGACATCACGGCGATGGGACCGATGGCAGATAAAGGCTTTACACTGGAAAATGTAGCGCTTTCCGGTTCTGTTCTGGGTACCCTGGGCGCAGAAACATTAAAGGAAATCCAGAAGAATTTCGTGGAGCAGCACCCGCATCATATCCCGATGCTGTTCATGCTGGATGTCATCAACGGCTTCAAGACCATTTTCCCGATTCCGCTGGGACAGGGCGCAACGTTTGAACCGGAGCTGTCCGAAAAGTGTGCGGCAGTTGCTGCAAAAGAGGCAGCCGTTTCCGGCCTTCACGTAACCTTCGCACCGATGACCGACCTGGTTCGCGATGCAAGATGGGGACGTGTCATGGAGTCTACCGGTGAGGATCCGTATCTGAACAGCTTGTTCTGTGCCGGAATGGTGCGTGGATTCCAGGGAGACGATCTGAAGGAGCCGTACAAAATTGCTTCCTGTGTGAAGCATTTCGCAGGCTATGGCGCACCGACAGCAGGAAGAGACTACAATACTGTAGAGCTTTCCGAGCATACCTTCCGTGACTTCTATCTGCCGTCCTACAAAGCCGGCATCGATGCAGGCGCAGCGATGGTAATGACGTCCTTCAACACGGTAAACGGTGTTCCGGCAACCGGAAACAAGAAACTGATGCGCGGCATCCTGCGTGACGAGATGGGATTTGACGGCGTTCTGATTTCCGACTGGGCAGCGATCGAGGAGATTATTTATCACGGCTACTGCGCAGACCGCGAGGAGGCAGCAGTCCGCTCAGCCGAGGCAGGCGTTGACATTGATATGATGACCGGCATTTACTGCGAAAACCTGTGCCGTCTTGTAAGAGAAGGTAAGCTTTCCGAGGATCTGATCGATGAGTCCTGCATGCGTATTCTGGAACTGAAAAACAAACTGGGACTGTTTGAAAATGCGTATAAAGACGCAGACGAAACGAAAGAAAAAGAGGTAATTCTCTGCAAAGAGCACCGCGATCTGGCAAGAGAAGCCGCAAGAAAATCCTTTGTACTGCTGAAAAACGAAGAGAAAATCCTGCCGCTTGGCAAGGAGAAAAAAATCGCCTGGGTCGGACCGTATGTCCACAGCAGAAACCTGATGGGCTCCTGGTCCTTTATCGGAGATGCAAAGGATGTGACAAATCTGGAAGAGGCCGTAAAAGCGCAGGCAGATACGACAAACATGAGCTTCCATGCAGGTTCTCCGATGCTTGGTTCTGACATCCGTCTGGAGGGCTTCGGGGAAGCGATGGAGCAGTCCCATACACCGGAGGAAGAGGAGACAATGCTTCTTGAGGCTGTAAACGCAGCAAAGGAGGCCGACGTTGTCGTTCTTGCGATCGGTGAGGACCGTCTGCAGTCCGGCGAGGCAACCAGCAACGCGAATATCCGTATCCCGGAAATCCAGCAGAGACTGCTTGAGCGCGTTTCTAAAGTCAATGAAAACGTTGTCGTTGTTCTCTTCAACGGCCGTCCGCTCGACCTGCGCGATGTCGTATCGAAAGCAAAAGCCGTTCTTGAAGTATGGATGCCGGGTACCGAAGGTGCCAATGCAATCGCAGACGTCGTTTTCGGTGCATATGCTCCAAGCGGTAAGCTGACCATGAGCTTCCCGTATTCCGTAGGCCAGGTGCCGGTTCACTACAACGAGTATTCTACCGGAAGACCGCATGTACCGGGCAAGGACAAAGACCGTTTCCGCTCCAAATACCTCGATATCCCGAACGCACCGCTGTTCCCGTTTGGATATGGCCTTGGCTATACGAGCTTTGAAATTTCGGACGTAACGCTGGATAAGAGGGAACTTGGAATGGAGAATGAAATCAAAGCCTCTGTGACTGTAAAAAATACTGGTGATACGGCAGGAACTGAAACCGTACAGCTTTACATCCACGACGTAGCTGCATCCGTGGTACGACCGGTCAAAGAGCTGAAAGATTTCCGCAAAGTAACCCTCCAGCCCGGAGAAGGGCAGAAAGTCGAATTTACTATCAATGAAAAAGAACTCCGATTCCTGACTGAGAACGAGCGTGTAGAAAGTGAGAATGGCGTCTTCGAAGTATTCATCGGAAGCGATAGCACGACAGAGAACAAAGCAGAGTTTGTACTGAAAAAATAGGAATATATAGGAAAATGTGAAAAGCCAGCCCAAAAGAGCGAAAAGGATTCGCCTTTCGGGCTGGCTTTTTCATTGGCAGAGCTGTCGGATCCTTTTGCCCTGCCCCGATAGGGACATAAAAGCGGCAGTATAAAAAACCTACGTTTTGATACCCTTGTTTTTAACCACTATTTCGATTATAGTATAAGGAAGAAAGCACGAAAGGTGGACAATTATGAAATGTATTGTACTGGCAGGCGGAAGAGGTGACAGACTCTGGCCGCTTTCCCGGAAAAATTATCCGAAGCAGTTTATCTCGTTGGATGGCAGTCATTCGATTTTTCAGGATACGATTGCCAGAAATATGGCATACTGTGATGAGTTTGTAGTGGTGACAAACCGGGAGTACCAGTTTATTGTAGAAAATCAGCTCAAAGCATTTCAGGGGCTGACCTGGAGATTGGTTCTGGAGGAAGAAGCGCGTAAGACAACAGCAGCAATTTTGCTGGCATGTCTGGAATTTCCACTTTCAGAGCTTATTTTTATTGTACCCTCCGATCATCTGATCCATGGGGAGGCTTACAAGGATGCGATCAACGAAGCGGGTGAGCTGGCGAGAGAAGGCAATCTTGTTACATTTGGAATGCCGGTCCGGACGGCGGATACCCGGTATGGTTATATCTGCTGCAATGGAAACCATGTGGAGAAATTCGTGGAGAAGCCGGATGGAGCGCAGGCGCAGAAATACCTGCAGGATTCCAGATATCTGATCAACAGCGGTCTGTTTTTATTTAGAAATGGGGACTTCTTGCAGGAAGTCAGGCTGCATTCCCCGGAGATCATTGGAGCGTGTGAACGTGCGTTTGAGGATAAGCTGATCGAAAAAGGCAAACATATTTTTTACCGAAGAGAGGTCCTGGAGCAGATTCCGGCGCAGGCGATTGAAGAAACAGTATTTGAAGAGACGGCACGCTGTATGGTTGTAAAGGCCGGATTTGCCTGGCAGGATGTTGGAAGTCTGGAGGATCTCGGAGAAGAAGGACTGATTTCTGAAAAGGATTCCAGGCAGGCGCAGTATAACTGCGACAATACGCTGATTATCAACCGTGGCAGCCGCAGCATTGTTGTGGCGAATCAGCTGGAAGATATCACGATTGTCAATACAGATGATGCGGTTTATGTCGGCAAAAAGGGCGCTTCTGAATCGTTAAAGGATCTGCGGCGGGAAAATCCGGCACTGCAAAGCTACTTTGACATGGGACAGGTGATCTATAAGCCCTGGGGTACCTATGAAATCCTTTCAGCGGCGCGCCAGTATGTTGTGCGGAAGGTTATGCTGACACAGGGACGCACGATCTATGCCCACAAGCATGCGAGACGGACGGAGCACTGGATCATCGTCAGCGGGCGTGCACGGATCATGCTGGCTGGAGTGGAAAAAGAATACGGCAGCAACGACAGCATGGAAATTCCGGAAAATACCGTCCATCAGATTTCTAATATCGGTGACGTACCCCTTGTCTTTATGGAAATTTCCACCGGTGAAGAGGTTATGGAACGTGACCTGATCTCTGTGGAGAGCCGGGATCTGAATGAAGCGGAGCTGGGTTACAGGACAGAACCGTTTGTAAAAATGCAGCCTGCATTTAAAGACTATCTGTGGGGCGGTACCAAGCTGAAGGAACACTATGGCAAGCATTGTGACTATGACAGTATTGCAGAAAGCTGGGAGCTGTCGGCACATGAAGCAGGACAAAGCATTGTAGCGTCCGGACGCTACAAAGGCCGTCTGTTTGCGGATTATCTGTCGAAGATCGGGCGGGAAAACTGTGGCTGGAAGTGTCAGTCGATTGAGCGTTTTCCGATTTTGGTCAAGCTGATTGACGCGAAAGAAAACCTTTCTGTCCAGGTGCATCCGGACGATGACTATGCCCTTTCCCGTGAAAATGAGTACGGTAAAAACGAAATGTGGTATGTCTTAGAGCATGAAGAAGGCGCTGGAATTTACTGCGGCTTCAAGCAGGATATGACGCGGGAACAGGTGCAGGAGGCACTTACGGACGGCTCGATTCTGTCGCTGCTAAACTGGATTCCGGTCGAGGACGGGAAAGCCTACTATATTCCGGCAGGTACGGTGCATGCCATCGGAAAGGGCGTTGTCGTCTGCGAAATTCAGCAAAGTTCCAACTGTACCTATCGTCTGTACGACTATGACCGTACCGACCGTTACGGTAACCGCCGCCAGCTGCATGTGGAAAAGGCGCTGGAAGTCATGGATTATCATCGATACGAGCTGCCGCAGTTCCAGGATGAGACGGTAGTGAAGGATACTTATACCTGCCGGATCCTGAGCAGATGCAAATATTTTGAATGCGCAAGCTATCAGATTCACGGTACGGCAGAGCTGCCTGCCTATTCAGACTCCTTCAGCAGTCTTGTATGTGTCAAAGGAAGCGGAACCCTGTACAAGCAGGATGAAAAAATGCAGTTTTCTGTGGGCGACAGCTTCTTTGTTCCCTGTTCCGGAGAAAAAATCCGGGCGGAGGGAGACTGCGAGCTGATTCTGACGCATATCTGATGGCAATAGAAAATCAGGACGCTTTCGCTGTCCATAGCGAGGAAGCGATATCAGGCAGTTTTACGATCGCAGCAAAAAATGCCGGAAAAGAGGACATCATGCAGAACGTATATGAAAAGCTTATCAGCTGTTACGAAAGCATTCAAGAAAAGATTCCGTTTACACCGAGGGTTGCGCTGGTGCTCGGTTCGGGGCTTGGCGATTACGCGGAGAAAATCCGGGTGGAGGCAGAGCTGGATTACCATGAAATCGACGGTTTTCCGGTCTCAACTGTGCCCGGACATGCAGGAAAATTTATTTTTGGATGGATCGGATCAGTTCCGGTGGTGTGCATGAAGGGAAGAGTTCATTTTTATGAGGGCTATCCGGTTTCGGATGTGGTGCTGCCGATCCGGCTGATGAAGCGGATGGGAGCGGAGCTTTTGTTTCTGACAAATGCCTCCGGCGGGATCAATCCGTCGTTTTCTGCAGGGGATCTGATGCTGCTGACGGATCACATTTCTCTGTTTGCACCCAATCCTCTGATCGGGCAGAATTTTGACGAATTGGGAGTACGGTTTCCGGACATGACGCAGGTATACGACCGGAAGTTGCAGGAAATTCTGAAAAAAACAGCGGCAGAGCAGAAGATCGCTTTGCAGGAGGGCGTATATGCCCAGCTGACGGGACCTTCCTATGAAACACCTGCAGAGGTGGAACTGCTGCGCAGGCTCGGCGCAGATGCAGTCGGCATGTCGACTGCGGTGGAAGCGGTCGCAGCAAACCATATGGGAATGCGTATCTGCGGAATTTCGTGTATCAGCAACCTGGCAGCGGGCATGACAAAACAGCCGCTCAGCCATGAAGAAGTGCAGGCAGCAGCAGACAGCGCTGCACCGAAGTTTCAAAAGCTGGTGACGGAGAGCATTCAGGCTTTTTACCGGGAGTGAGGGGAAGTATGAAACAAACACAGATTGACGACGCACTCTGCAGGCGTCTGATCGCAGCTGCGCTGGAAGCCAGAAAGCGTTCCTATGCGCCGTACTCCCATTATCATGTCGGGGCGGCGCTTTGGACACAATCGGGAAAGCTCTACACCGGCTGCAATATTGAAAATGCAGCCTATACGCCGACCAACTGCGCGGAGCGCACTGCGTTTTTTACAGCAGTCGCGGCGGGAGAACGACAGTTTTTGGCGATTGCAATCGCAGGAAGTCCGGCGGAAATAGATGAAAATGGCGGAAGAAAGATCGGAAAGCTCACACAGGCAGCCTGGCCCTGCGGCGTATGCAGACAGGTGATGGCAGAGTTTTGTGATCCGGATTCGTTTTTTATCGTTGTTGCAGAAAGCGAGAGCGATTACGAAATCCGCACGCTTCGAAAACTGCTTCCGGAGGGCTTTGGTTCGGGAAATCTGGCGGATTGTATACAATAGATTGTGCACTGAGCATTTTAATCTCCGGACCGGAATAGAATCTCAACGACAGGAGAAAAGAGGAACAAACTTCATTGGAATATGCAATTTTATTCGCGGCGCTCTTGGCGGGAGCTGCTGTTATGTTTTTAAAAGGACTCTGGGATCAGCACAGAGCGCAGAAATGGAACCGGGAACAGCTGCGAAAATCCTTTGGAAAAGCCGGCAGGACAGAATATGCAGACGGAGAGTTAAATGGAATTGTCCGATATTTTGAAAAGCATCCAAAGGATTTCCAGATCGATGATATCACCTGGAACGACCTGAACCTGGATGAAATTTTCCTGCGGATGAACAGCACCTGCAGTTCGGCGGGACAGGAATATCTCTATGCGATGCTGCGCAGTCCGTCATTTGAGGAAAAAGAGCTGCAGGAGCGGGAGAAACTGTTGGAATTTCTGGAACAGGACGAGGAAACGAGAGTCCGGATGCAGGAGATTTTTTTCAAAATCGGAAGAACCGGAAAATATTCCCTGTATGACTATATGGATTTTCTGGACGTGCTGGGAGAGCGTAAAAACGGCAAGCATCTGTTGGTTGATCTGCTGTTTTTTCTTGCGATCGCGGCAGCTTTTGTCAGTCCGCCGCTTGGATTGTGTGGTGTGAGCATAGTGATGTGTTTTAATATCACAACCTATCTGAAAGAAAAGAAGCATATCGAGCCGTATCTGACCAGCTTTCACTATATTTTCCGGTTGATCCGCGGGGCGGAGGAGCTTTCCGAAATTCATGCACAGCAGCTGGAGGGAAGACTCAGCAAGGTTCGAAAGCTGTTGCCACAGTTTGGAAAGCTGAACAGAAGTGCGTCACTTGGGATGCGTACGTCGAGCGGCGATCCGATGGGTATCGTGGCGGATTATATCAATATGATGCTGCATCTGGACATCATCGGATTCAATATCATGCTGCATGCGGTGCGGGAGCAGACGGAAAATATTGACCGACTTGTGACGATTGTGGGGGAGCTGGATGCGTTGATTGCAGCGGCGGGATTTCGGCATTCCCTGCCCGCCTGGTGCGTGCCAAAGCTGACGGCAGCAGAAACGGTGGCGGACGGTGCAGCACATGGCGCTGTAGAATCCTCCGGGCAGCATTTTGAAGCTGTGTCCCTGCAGCTGGAGCAGTTGTACCATCCGCTGCTCGCCGACCCGGTCAAAAACGATATCAAAACGACAAACGGCGTTCTCCTGACCGGCTCCAACGCATCGGGTAAATCAACTTTTTTAAAGGCAGTCGCCTTGAACATGATTCTGGCGCAGACGATTCACACCTGCTGTGCGGATCATTGTCAGAGCAGCTACTGGCGCGTGATGACCTCGATGGCGCTGCGCGACGACCTTGGCAGTGGAGAAAGCTATTATATTGTAGAAATCCGTTCCTTGGAACGAATTTTAGATGCGGCGCAAAGCCCGGGTGCACCGGTGCTGTGCTTTGTGGACGAGGTGCTTCGCGGTACGAACACAGTGGAACGGATTGCGGCCTCCACACAGATTTTAAAGAGCCTGCATAAGCCCGGCGTGTGCTGCTTTGCGGCAACGCACGATGTGGAGCTGACAGGACTTCTGGAGGCAGAATATGACAATTATCATTTTGAAGAGCAGATTGCAGACGGGGATATTTCTTTCCCGTATCTGCTGATGCCCGGGCGTGCGACTTCGAGAAATGCGATCCGACTGTTGGAAATGATGGGTTACAGCGAAGAAATTATTAAAAAAGCGGATGATCAGGCGGCGGAATTTTTAAAAACCGGTGTCTGGAAAGCGTGAACGTGCAGCGCAAAAACGCATGTCCGTGCTGCGCATGCTATGCAAAAAAACAAAAAGGAATGAAAAACAATGCAGAATGTAACACTATATACAGATGGCGCGGCAAGAGGAAACCCGGACGGACCGGGGGGCTACGGCGCAGTTTTGCAGTTTGTGGACAGCCAGGGCAATCTGCATGAACGGGAATTTTCTGCGGGTTATATCCGCACGACCAACAACCGGATGGAGCTGATGGCGGTGATCGCCGGTCTGGAAGCGCTGACAAAGCCGTGCCGGGTGGAAATTGTTTCCGATTCGAAATATGTGACGGATGCGTTTAACAAAAAATGGATTGACGGCTGGCTGAAAAAGAACTGGAAGGGCGCTTCCGGCCCGGTTAAAAACGTCGATCTCTGGAAGCGGCTTCTGGCGGCGGCACAGCCCCATGAGCTGCATTTTACCTGGGTAAAAGGACATGCCGGGCACCCGGAAAACGAGCGGTGCGATCATCTGGCGACGACGGCTGCGGACACGAATGCGGTTCTGACAGATCCCGGGGTACATGGTTGACGTAGACAGCTTTTCAATGCTACAATAGGGCATAACAGAAAAATTGTTACTGTTCACCCGCGCCATTCGCAAAACCGCGTCTTCGACGCTCTCCGCTGCTTCGCAGCTCTTTTTGCTCATAAAATGGCGCTCCCTTCGTACTCTTCTGAGTTCAGATTTTCGTGCAAGCACGGAATTTGAACTCAGAAGAGTACGGGTGAACTGTAACGAAAAATTTAGCGAATGGAGACGGATCTATGGGAAATCTGGTTGCATTTATCAATTCATTTATATCGTATCTGCTTGTGTTTGTTGTATTTGCAGCTGTGATTATAGCTGCAGTGAAGGTCGGCATTACCGCGCGCCATAAAAAGGATGCAAAGGATGCGCAGAACGCGCAGAGTGCAGACGCACAGGAGTAAAATATTCGTTACAGTTCACTCGTACCCTTTTGCGTTCAGATTCCGTGCTTGCACGAAAATCTGAACGCAAAAGAGTACGAAGGGAGCGCCATTTTATGAGCAAAAAGAGCTGCGAAGCAGCGGAGAGCATCGAAGATGCGCTTTTGCGAATGGCGCGGGTGAACTGTAACAAATATTCTGCGCAGAATTACACTGCGGCAGAATCAGGCGTAGTTAAAACACGAACCGGCATCGGGCACTTTGCCTGCTGCCGGTTCGTGTTGTGACGGCGGGAAAACAGTGCATGGACGCATAGGACAAAAGCTGTGGCACAGAGCCGTTTTGGAAGAACAGGAAGATGGAGGCAGTATGACGCAGGAAAAGCAGGTTCCGGAAACAGAGGTTTGCTATGGAAAGATTTACCGTCCGGAAAGAGCGGTAAAGATTATCAAAAAGGACGGGAGCAGGGAAGAGTTTAACGTCCAGAAGGTCATCGACGCGGTTGGAAAGAGCGCATACCGTGCGTTGACGAGCTTTACGGAGGAAGAAAAACGGCAGATCTGCAGACATGTGGTCAACAAGGTCGATGAGCTGGGCTACGACGAAGTGCCGATTGCTATGATGCATAATATCGTGGAGAGCGCGCTGGAGCAGGTAAAGCCGATCGTGGCAAAAAGCTACCGGGATTACCGTAACTATAAGCAGGACTTTGTCCGGATGCTGGATGACGTTTATAAAAAGAGCCAGTCGATCATGTACATTGGAGATAAGGAAAATTCCAACACGGATTCGGCGCTCGTATCGACCAAGCGGAGCCTGATTTTTAACCAGCTAAATAAAGAGCTGTATCAGAAGTTTTTCATGACAACAGAGGAAATCCAGGCGTGCCGGGACGGCTATATTTATATCCACGACATGTCCGCCCGCCGGGATACGATGAACTGCTGCCTGTTCGATGTTGCGCATGTGTTAAAGGGCGGCTTCGAAATGGGAAATATCTGGTACAACGAGCCGAAAACCCTGGACGTTGCGTTCGATGTCATCGGTGACATCGTGCTGAGCGCAGCGAGCCAGCAGTACGGTGGCTTTACGGTTCCGAGTGTCGATCTGATCCTGGAGCCGTATGCGGAAAAATCCTATACGCGCAACCTGGAAAAATACAGCTCCCTCGGCGTTGCAGAGGAAAAAGCAAAGGAGGTTGCCTGGCAGGACGTCGTGCGCGAGATGGAGCAGGGCTTTCAGGGCTGGGAGTATAAATTCAACACCGTTGCCAGCAGCAGGGGCGATTATCCGTTTATTACTGTGACAGCAGGAACGGGAACCGGACGCTTTGCACGCCTTGCGACGATCAGTATGCTGAAGGTACGCCGCAAAGGAGAAGGAAAGGCAGGCTGCAAGAAGCCGGTATTGTTCCCGAAAATCGTCTTTTTATATGATGAAAACCTGCACGGGCCAGGCAAGCCGTTAGAGGATGTATTTGAAGCGGGTGTGCGCTGCAGCGCAAAGACCATGTACCCGGACTGGCTGTCTCTGACCGGAAAAGGCTATGTCGCGGACGTGTACCGCAAATATGGAAAAATCGTTTCCCCGATGGGCTGCCGTGCCTTTTTATCCCCCTGGTTTGAACGGGGCGGGATGCACCCGGCAGATGAAAGGGACGAGCCTGTTTTTGTAGGACGCTTCAATATCGGGGCAGTTTCTTTGCATCTTCCGATGATTCTGGCAAAAGCACGGCATGAGGACAGGGATTTTTACGAGGTGTTGGACGAATATCTCGAACTGATCCGCAGGCTCCACATCCGGACGTATGCGTATCTGGGAGAGCTGCACGCCTCCACGAACCCGTTGGGATACTGCGAGGGTGGCTTTTATGGCGGACATTTGAAACTGACGGACAAGATTAAGCCGTTGTTAAAAGCTGCAACGGCATCGTTTGGCATCACCGCGCTCAATGAACTGCAAATGCTTTATAACGGAAAATCTCTGGCGCAGGACGGCGCATTTGCCCTGGAGGTCATGGAGCATATCAACCAAAAGGTAAACGAATACAAGGAAGAGGATGGCAACCTGTACGCGATTTACGGGACGCCCGCAGAAAATCTGTGCGGTCTGCAGGTCAAGCAGTTCCGCAGAAAATACGGAATGATCAAAGGCGTTTCCGATCGCGAATATGTCAGCAATTCTTTTCACTGCCATGTGACAGAGGACCTGACCCCGATCGAAAAACAGGATCTGGAGGGACGATTCTGGGATCTGTGCAACGGCGGCAAAATCCAGTATGTCAAATATCCGATCGATTATAATCTGGATGCCGTTAGAACGCTGATCCGCCGAGGGATGGAGCTTGGCTACTATGAGGGCGTCAACCTTTCGCTGGCGTACTGTGATGACTGTGGACATCAGGAGCTGGAAATGGACGTCTGCCCGGTCTGCGGCAGCAAAAACCTGACGAAAATTGACCGGATGAACGGCTATCTTTCCTATTCCAGAGTGCATGGGGATACCCGCTTAAATGACGCGAAAATGGCGGAAATTGCGGAAAGGAAATCCATGTAATGAGATATCACGATATTACAAAAGACGATATGAAAAACGGGGACGGTCTGCGGGTTGTGCTTTGGGTGGCAGGCTGCACTCATCACTGCAGGGACTGCCAGAACCCGGTCACCTGGGACGCAGAGGACGGTGCAGAATTCGACGAAGCAGCGTGGCAGGAGATTGCAGCGCAGCTTGAAAAAAGTTACATTTCCGGTCTGACGTTTTCCGGCGGAGATCCGCTTTATCCGGACAATCGGGAGATGGTAACGAAGCTTGCAGCGCGCGTCAGGAAAGAATTTCCGGACAAGACAATCTGGCTGTATACCGGCTATCGTTGGGAAGAGGTGCGCAGCCTGTCGGTTTTTGCCGATGTCGATGTCTGCGTGGATGGCAGGTTTGTAGCAGAGCAGAAGGATACGAAGCTTTTGTGGAAGGGCAGCAAAAACCAGCGGGTCATCGATGTGAAAAGGACGCGCATGGCAGGAGCAGATGCAGAGGTGATTTTACACTGCGGCGACTATGAGACGGACGAAGAACTCTGATAGAAAAATAACCGACTGCAGGTGTACAGAAAAGGTGCGCAGGCGAGACAGCAGGAGAAGAATATGAAAAGAATTGCAGCATTTGAAAAGGTGAGCTTTGCACAGTACGAAAAGGATTTCGCGGACGCGTTCCCAGGCCATGAAACGGCGGAAATTCGTGCAATTTATGATGATATTACAAAACCAAAACGGGCGACAGCGGGAAGCGCAGGCTATGACTTTTCTGCACCGGTGGCGTTTGTGTTAAAGCCGGGCGAGACGATTAAAATCCCGACCGGAATCCGTGCGCGAATGGACGAGGACTGGGTGCTGTGCCTGTTTCCCAGAAGCGGACAGGGCTTTAAGTACCGTTTGCAGCTGAATAATACCGTCGGAATTATCGACAGCGATTACTATAATTCCGACAATGAAGGACATATCATGGCGAAGCTGACGAACGATTCCAACGAGGGCAAGGTGCTGGAAATCCATCCGGGCGAGGGCTTTTTGCAGGGGATTTTCATGCCGTATGGCATCACGGAGGATGACGAGGCGGACGGAGTCCGCAATGGCGGATTTGGAAGCACGGACAGACGCTGAGAAACGGGGAACGTATGAAAAAGCGAATTTTATTGCTGACAACCGGCGGGACGATCGCCTCACAGGATGGCGGGAACGGTCTGGCACCGGTGCTGTCCTCCGACGATTTTTTGGATTATATGAAAGAATTTGAAGATGTCTGCGAGTTAGTTCCATACGAGGTCTGCAGCATTGATTCGACGAATATGGAAGCCTCGTGGTGGTTGAAGCTGGCGGGACTGATTCAGAAAAACTATACGTTATACGACGCGTTTCTGATCTGCCACGGGACGGATACGATGGCGTATACGGCTGCGGCGCTTTCCTATCTGATTCAGAATTCTGTCAAGCCGATTGTCCTGACCGGCGCGCAGAAATCGATTCTGCAGGAGATCACCGACGCACGGAAAAATCTGCACGACAGCATCCGGTGCGCACTTGATGACCGAAGCCGGGACGTTATGCTGGTGTTTGACGGCAAAATTATTGCGGGAACGCGGGCGAAAAAGACGGCGACCTTCAGCTATAATGCATTTTCCAGCATCAATTTTCCGGTGCTTGGGCAGATTCACGACAACACGGTGGTCTATTATATCCAGAAGGATATCTGCGGTCCGGTGCGTTTCTTTAACCGGATGGATCGGAAGGTGTTTTTGTTAAAACTGACACCGGGGATGTCCACGGAGATCATTCCGCATATTTTGAGCGTGTATGACTGTATTATTATTGAAGGCTTCGGCGTCGGTGGATTGCCGGATCGTCTGCGTCAGGCGCTTTTGGAGGAAATGCAGCATTACAAGGCGCATGAAAAGATCCTGATCATGGCGACGCAGGTGACGTATGAGGGCAGCAGCATGGACACCTATGTGGTGGGGCGCGCAGCGCGGGAGCAGCTGCCGTTTCTGGAAACCTACGACATGACGCTGGAAGCGGTGCTTGCGAAGATCATGTGGATTCTGGGTCTGCACATGGAAGACCGAAAGGAAATCGAGCGTCTCTTTTACAAAAAGATCAATTACGATCTGTTTCGAAACGAGTAAACCGTTTGGATAAAACTGTATGCGGGATGGAGATTAAAATGGAGAAGAAGCGGACGAGGAGAATGAAAATGGCGATGCTCTGTTATGTGCTGGCGGCACTGTGTCTGGTATATTGTGTTGGTGTGGTTGCAACCAAGGCTGCCGGAACGAAATTTTACCTGATCTGGCTGGCAGGGACGGCACTGTTTGGTCTGTTGGGTTTTTTTGTACAAAAAGGGCTCTGGATGCGTTTGCCAATCGGACTGCGGGCGGGAATCGGCGTGCTTGCAGGCGTGGGTATTGCCTGTCTGTGCGGTCTGCTGATCCTGATCGGCAGCACATTTTCTGCAAAAGGGGAGCAGCAGCTTTCCTATATTATTGTGTTGGGTGCACAGATGAAGCAAAGCGGGCCCAGCGTCGTTCTGGAAAAGCGGCTGCGTCGGGCATATACCTATCTGACGGAAAATCCGGAGACGCTCTGCGTACTGTCCGGCGGACAGGGCAGCAACGAGCCGGTCAGCGAGGCACAGGGAATGTATGATGCTCTGGTAAAAAAAGGAATTGACCCCAAACGGCTGATTTTAGAAGACCAGTCCACCAACACCGTAGAAAATCTGCGCTTTTCCAGAAAGCTGATTCCGCAGGAGGTTCAGAAGGTCGGAATTGTGACAAGTAATTTTCATGTTTACAGAAGCCTGCGGCTGGCAAAACAGCAGGGCTTTTTAGATGCGGTCGGGATTTCTGCGGATTCCGGCGTTTATTTCCTGCCCAATAACTTGCTGCGGGAATGTTTTGGTATCGTGAAGGACAGACTATATGGCAATCTGAAATTTTTTTAAAAATATTCAAACTATGCGAAACCGGACGGCGGTTGTCTGCGTGTATGTAGATAGCAGGGCACAAAAGAATCCTGCGACAGGACGATTTCCTGCCGGAAGGGTTGAGAAACTGTCGATTTTACAACACCGTATAGAAAGGAATGTTCGGATATGAGAAAAAAACAGATGCTTGCACTTTTTATGAGCCTGAGCCTGCTGGCGCAGGGAATGTTATTTAGCGGCTGCGGACAAAAGAGTATCGGGGAAGAGCCTGCACAGACCCGGACGGAAACACAAGAAGCGCAATCTATGGAGACAACCGATTCAAAAAAACAGGATCAGACGTCTGAAACGGATGAAAACAATCAGACGGCTGCAGATAAGACACAGGATCAGGATGTTGCGCGGGATGAGGAAAACGGCTTTGCGCTGCGCTTTACGGAGGCTTTGCTGAAGCAGAAAAAAGAGGGAGAAAACCTGATCGCATCCCCGTATTCCGCATGGCTGCCCCTGGCGGCGCTGGTAAATGGCTGCAGTGGGGAGACACAGGAACAGCTGTTAAAAGTAATCGGCGAAGCCGGAATCGACGCAGAAACGTTAAATCAGATGGTAAAGGCAGTCAATGCCGGGCTTTCCCAGGAGGAACGCAGAAAAAGCTGCGAAGAATATGGAGAAACGTTTGAAAGCCCATTGAAAATCGCAAACGCATTGTTCGTTCAAAAGGATGCAGCGGTAAATCAGACGTTTGAACAGCTGTTTTCGGACAATTACGATGGAAAACTCTTTTCCGTTGACTTTTCGGATCCCTCTGCAGCAAATGCCATCAACAGCTGGGCATCCGAGAAGACAGATGGAAAGATTGTAGAGATTGTGGACTCCTTCGATGCGGATACGGTAGCGGCGATTGCGAATGCATTGTATTTTTCGGACAGCTGGAGCAGCCAGTTTTTGGAAGAAAATACGACGGACGGCACGTTCCACGGCGCAAAGCAGGACGAGAATGCAGAGTTTATGAATCAGAAGCTGAGCGACGGCATTTATTATGAGGACGAGACGATGCAGGCTATCGTGCTCTGGACGATGAACGGAGGGCAGATGGTACTGTGCCTGCCCAAAGACGGCTATAGTGCGGAAGAGGTACTGCAGAGCCTGACGACAGAAAAGCTGCAGAAAATCAGCGGAGCGGATTACCGCTGCGTACAGCTTTCTTTGCCCAAGTTTAAGCTGGAAAGCAATGTATTTTCGATCAAAGAGGCTCTGGAAGCCATGGGGGTTCCGCTGATGCAGGCAACAGACGCTGCACTGACAGAGGTTCTGGATAACGAGGCTCTCTATATTTCGAGTGCACTGCAGAGTGCAATGGTTGAGGTGGACGAAAACGGACTGACAGCTGCCGCAGTTACCGTGATGGGATTGGAAAAAATGGCGCTGATGCCCGAAACCGATCCGATAGAGCTTACCTTTGACAGCCCGTTCGCGTTTGTTTTAACCGGAAACGGCGAAGACGCAGGCGATCAAATCCTCTTTACGGGTGTGGTGAACCACTTATAAGGTGTAGCAGAGGTTGAAACAAAGCACAGGCTGGTACAATAACATTTTTTCATCAGAATAAGGAATAAAAAAGCCCGGATTTTTCAGATGCTGTCATGGCAGGGAAAATCCGGGCTTTCGGCTGTATTGACTTTAATGAAGGAAAATAATATAATGATAACATCGACAAGTCCCGTTTGACAGGGTTCCATTTTATAGAAAAGAGAAGAAAAAGAGGCATAGGAAAATGAAAAAACTGGAAGAATATGTAAGAAGTATACCGGATTTCCCGCAGGAGGGAATTATTTTCAGAGATGTTACGAGCGTGCTGGAGGATGCTGACGGCATGCACCTTGCAATCGATACCATGCAGGATCTGGTAAAGGATCTGGAGTTTGACGTAGTCGTAGGCGCAGAGTCCAGAGGCTTTATTTTCGGTGCACCCATCGCATATAACCTGCATAAGCCCTTTGCACTGATCCGCAAAAAGGGCAAGCTGCCCTGTGAAACCGTGTCTCAGGAATATTCTCTGGAATACGGCACGGCAGTAATCGAAATGCACAAGACCTCTATTAAACCCGGACAGAAAGTGCTGATCGTAGATGACCTGATCGCAACCGGCGGCACGACTCAGGCGATGATCTCCCTGGTAGAGAGACTGGGCGGCGAGGTTGCAGGCGTGTTGGTTTTGATCGAGCTGGCAGGGCTGAAGGGAAGAGAAGCAATTGCAGGATATCGTCTGGATTCCGCAATTGTATATGAAGGCAAATAATTGATTTTCGAAAAAGAGTTACAACGTAACTCTTTTTTGGCAGAAACTGATAAAACTGGACGATGGTAAGGTGTGCGGAAGATGGATAGAACGGAAGACAGATCAAAAGAGCCGAAAACCAAGCTGGTGCTGGATGACGGACGAATTGAGAGCATTCAGGAATTTATAAGCCCGGAAGAACTATATCAGGACCTGATCGAGCGGGTGCGCAAGTATCATCCTTCGGATGATATTTCCATGATTGAAAAAGCGTATCGGCTGGCAGATAACGCCCATCAGGGACAGGTGCGTAAATCCGGCGAGCCTTACATCATCCATCCGCTGTGCGTGGCGATTATCCTGGCGGATCTGGAGCTGGATAAGGAGACGATCGTGGCGGGACTTCTGCACGATGTGGTGGAAGATACCGTGATGACGGTCGAACAGGTCGGAGAACAGTTCGGAACGGACGTCGCCTTTTTGGTGGACGGCGTGACTAAGCTGCAGCATCTGCATCTTGCGGACAATTCCGGCAATAAGACAGAAGCACAGCTGGAGATGCAGGCGGAGAACCTGCGCAAGATGTTCATGGCGATGGCGAAGGATATCCGCGTAATCATGATCAAGCTGGCGGACCGCCTCCACAATATGCGCACCCTCAAGCATATGCCCCATGAAAAGCAGATCCGGATTGCGCGGGAGACGATGGACATCTATGCGCCCATTGCACAGCGTCTCGGTATTTCCAAGATCAAGGTAGAACTGGACGATCTTTCGTTAAAATATCTCGAACCGGACGTTTATTATGATCTGGTGGACAAGATCGCGATGCGCAAAAGCGAGCGCGAAAAATATATTCAGGGAATCGTGGACGAGGTTTCCGAGCACATCAAAAAGGCGGGAATCGAAGCTAAGATTGACGGTCGTATCAAGCATTTCTTCAGCATTTACAAAAAGATGAAGAATCAGCATAAGACCATAGACCAGATTTATGACCTGTTTGCTGTCCGGATTATCGTAGATACGGTTAAGGACTGTTATGCGGCGCTGGGCGTGATCCACGAGATGTACAAGCCGATTCCGGGGCGTTTTAAGGATTATATTGCGATGCCCAAGGCAAACATGTATCAGTCTCTGCACACGACGTTGATTGGAAGCTCCGGGCAGCCCTTCGAGATTCAGATCAGAACTTATGAAATGCATCGTGTGGCGGAATACGGTATCGCCGCCCACTGGAAATATAAAGAAGCCTCCGACGGCAAAAAGGTTGAGGCACAGGAAGAAGAAAAGCTGGCATGGCTGCGTCAGATTCTGGAATGGCAGCGCGAGATGTCGGATAACAAAGAATTCATGAACATGCTGAAAAGCGATCTGGATCTGTTTTCCGACAGCGTATACTGTTTTACGCCGACCGGCGACGTCAAGACCTTGCCTGCAGGCTCTACACCCATTGATTTTGCCTACAACGTCCATACTGCAGTCGGCAACAAGATGATCGGGGCGCGGGTCAACGGAAAGCTTGTGACGATCGATTACGAAATCCAAAACGGCGACCGCGTGGAAATTCTGACTTCGCAGAATTCCAAGGGACCGAGCCGTGACTGGCTTACGGTAGTCAAGAGTACGCAGGCGAAAAACAAGATCAACCAGTGGTTCAAAAACGAAGTCAAGGAAGAAAATATCACTAAGGGCAAGGATCAGTTCAACACCTACTGTAAGGCACGTTCGATCAACCTGGGCGAAATTATGAAGCCGGAATATCAGGCAGCTGTCATGAAGAAATACGGCTTTATGGACTGGGACAGCGTGCTGGCAGCGATCGGACACGGCGCGCTCAAGGAAGGTCAGATCGCCAATCGGATGCAGGAGCTTTATGAGAAAGACCATCCGAAGGTGATGACCAATGAAGAAGTGCTTGCCTCCATTGCAGAAAATAATGCCAATCAGGCGAAGCAGATGCACCCCCACAGTAAAAACGGCATCGTGGTCAAGGGGATTCATGATGTGGCAGTACGTTTTTCCAAATGCTGCTCTCCTGTGCCCGGGGATGAGATCGTCGGCTTTGTGACAAGAGGACGGGGGATTTCGATTCACCGGACGGACTGTATCAATGTATTAAACCTGCCGGAGATCGAACGTGCAAGACTCATTGAAGCGGAGTGGGAGCCCTCGGATACTGGAGCAGATGGTGAGAAATATATGGCGGAGATCAATATCTTTGCACATAACAGAAACGGACTTTTAGCAGACATCAGTAAAGCACTGACGGAGCGCAATATTGATATCCAGACGATGAATACGAGAACGAACAAGCAGGGAATTGCTACATTGTCTACTTCATTTGAGATCAGCAGCAGGGAAGAGTTAAATCAGATCGTAGCGAAGCTGCGCAACATCGAAAGCGTCATCGATATTGAGCGTACAACGGGCTGACGCGATGCCGGCGGCAGGTACGAGCAGGTATTGGGAAAGCCGATATGGAATTGGCGGCGTTTCAACGTTTGCAATGCTATCGGAAAATAGCGATTTGCCGCTTGGCTTCTGGGAAAGGAAAACGAATGTCTGAAATTAAAATTGGGCGAAAGACGATGGGTGTCTGCGCAACAAACTGTTATTTTTTATACCGGGAAGGCGGGACAAAGGCGGTCGTAGTCGATCCTGCGGAAAACGGAGCAGGGATTTTCAAATTGCTCTCCGAAAAGGACTTTACTGTGGAAGCGATTCTTCTGACACACGGTCATTTTGACCATATTGGCGGCGCAGCAGAATTAAAAAAAGCATCCGGCGCAAAGGTGTATGCATTGGCAGAAGAGAAGAAAGTCTGCCGGACGCCGGAGTTAAACCTGTCTGCCCAGATGCCCCCTGTTGTGACGATCGAAGCGGATGAATGGCTGACAGACGGACAGACAGTGGAAACAGCAGGGATTTCATTTCAGGTCATTGCAACGCCAGGGCATACTGTAGGAGGATGCTGCTATTACTGTAAAGAGGGCGGTTTCTTATTCTCCGGCGATACGCTGTTTGAGGAATCGGTCGGCAGAACAGATTTCCCGACCGGCAGCATGAGCAGTCTGGTACGCTCTGTGAAAGAAAAACTCTTTGTCCTTCCGGAAGATACAAAAGTTTATCCGGGACACGGAGATATTACTACAATTGGAAGGGAGAAGCAGTACAATCCCTACTGCCAGTAAAAAGATGATTATTGTAACGTTAAATGAAGACAGATATGCCTATGATATCCATTCTCTGGTAAAGGCCTTTTATCCGGAGCAGGAGATCAAAGTTTTTGTAAAAGGAACCAAAGAAGAACGAAGTGACGCCGGGCTGCCGGCGTTTTTCGTGGAATTTGATGAGACGTCCATCTGCGCAGGGATTGAAAATGGAGGGACTAAAACAGTCAATCTAAAGACGCCGGAGGACAGGGGGACGGTTAAAAACGATTTAAAACAGCTTTTGTACGAGCTCCTTTCTGAAGAAACAGGAAAGACGCTTCCCTGGGGAACCCTGACCGGTATTCGTCCGACGAAAATTGCGAAACAGCTTCTGGAACAGGGACAAACAGAACAGGAAGTCGCTGCCTATATGGAGCATACCTACCTGGCATCGAAAGAAAAAACAGAGCTGTCAATTGACATTGCCAAACGGGAAATGCAGATTTTATCCGGAATTCATTATGAGGAAGGATACAGCCTTTATATCGGGATTCCGTTCTGCCCAACGACCTGTCTGTATTGTTCCTTTACCTCGTTTCCGATCTGTGCATGGAAAAATCGTGTGGGCGATTATCTAAGCGCCGTGGAAAAGGAAATCGATTTCGTAAAAGAGACCTGCGCAGACCGCGTTTTGGACAGCGTTTATATTGGCGGCGGCACGCCGACTACACTGGAACCAGAGGAATTGGAACGGCTTTTTTTGAAGCTTCAAAATACGCTTGACTGGTCACAGGTGCGGGAGTTTACGGTAGAAGCAGGGCGCGCGGACAGCATTACGGCAGAAAAACTGCGTGTGATGAAGCGTTATGGTGTGACGAGAATTTCGGTCAATCCACAGACGATGAAGCAGGAAACCCTTGACCTGATCGGCCGGCGGCATACTGTGGCACAGACGGTTGAGGCATTTCGGCTGGCGCGGGAAGAAGGCTTTGACAATATCAATATGGACCTGATTCTCGGGCTGCCGGGAGAGACAAAGGAAGATGTCGAAGAGACCATCCGCCGGGTACAGGAGCTTGGACCCGACAGCCTGACGGTACATTCTCTTGCAATTAAGCGGGCTTCCAGGCTGAGCCAGTGGATTTTGGAGCACGGCATCAGCACGCTGCACAACACGGACGAAACGATGGCGATCGCTGCCCAGGGGGCAAAGCAGATGGGCATGGAACCGTATTATCTCTACCGTCAGAAAAATATGTCCGGCAATTTCGAAAATGTCGGCTACGCAAAACCGGGGAAGGCGGGTATTTATAATATTTTAATTATGGAGGAAGTTCAGACGATCATGGCACTCGGTGCAGGAACCATCTCAAAACGCGTCTATGGCGATGGCAGAATCGAACGCTGTGACAATGTCAAGGATGTCGGGCAGTATATCGAGAGAATCGATGAGATGATACAGCGCAAACAGCAGTTATTCTCAGAAGAATAGTTGGATTTTCAATAAAATATTGTAACGTGTTATGGAAAAATGAGTACAACAAAACCGCACAGGTGCAACAGTTTGTTACTCGTGACAGTAACATCGAAACCAAAGGACATTTCTAATTACTTAGGAATGTCCTTTTTGCGCATTTGTGAATGGTTTTAGGTGCAACAAACACATGAAAAATTCTACTATGAAAAATTAAATGAGGTGCGGTATCAAGATGCGTACCACAGGGCACTTTGCTATTGTCTTGGTATCAGTGATGATACAAGAAGAAATATCAATAGCATCTATGATTTTAAGACGGGATGTGTAAAAACAGAGTGTCTGCATGCAGTAGGGCTGATGAACGCTTGCAAGGCACAGGCAGAAGAAATCGTAAAATATGAGCTAATCTATGCTTGACGGTCAAGAGCCGGAGAAAAGACCCGGAAACGGGCTGCATGGAGTTTGAGATTACAAAAGGACGCTTCTCTTTCCGTCTGACCACCCCATACAGTGAGGAACGGCGCAAAGCCGCCAGCAAAGCGGCGAAAGCACATTCAAACAACCTACTACGCTCCATTCCAAAAGTGTGATATGATTTTTTCGAAAAATTTTTGGATTTGATGTAGTATTCGCCGTTGAAACCGTAGTATATAGGTGAATAGGTAATTGCGAAACAAGTTCGCAATCCTGATTAAAAATGCGGTAAGAATCCTGCAATGCAGGATTCCTAAGATGAGAAGCAGGTGACATCAAAATTAGACATGAAAAAAAGACTTCCCAGATGGACTGCGAAGAAAAGATGATATAAATATCGAATGTCATGCAATTAAAGGCTTTAAACTTCGTATGTATTGATGTTTATGAATTTTATCCGCAACAAGTACGGTAACAAGCTGTGTGATTCCTGCGATAAGTAAATCAGCATGAAGAGTTTTTTCATTCCGCGTTTTTCGATTCGCAATGCAGAAACTATCCTTGAAATGGTTGATTGATTTTTCAACATTTACACGGATTTTGTAGGTGTCTTCCCATTCACGCGATCCTCGTTCTACACCAGGATAGGCGCGGAGATTTTTCTCAGGATAAATATAAATCATTCGCCCGCAGGAAGAAGTGGTGCATGGATTATCACAGTGGCATTTACGATAAGTTTTTCCGGTCTGTTTATCACGCATCCATTTCATTTTGGGACATACAAATTTCATGGTAGGAAGTTTGCTTCTTAAATGAGATTTACTGCCTTCTCGTTTCATAGGAAGCGTAGAATCGTGTGGACAGCAGGGAATGCCATTTTCGTTAACTGTGTAGTCAGTTCCTTCCATGGATAATTTTACCCGGAGAGGAATAAAAGCCTTATGAAATCCGATATCTTCGAAAAGAGATTTATAGATCTCAATCGTATCAAAGGCGGCATCCCCAAGAAACGTCTTCGGCTCTATGAAAGGATGCTTTTTGAAAAAATCAATTAAAACAGGAAGCAGCGCTTTTGAGTCTGCAAGAGATTTATCCTCATCCGGAGAATCCGATTTCTTTTCTACAACAATATCAGGATGTGCATTTAGGAAATCCTTATTGTAGAAAGATATGTCGCGGACAATGCCAAGTCCATTTGTGACGATACCGAATTTATAGGCGTAACAAAAGTGACCATTGATGTACATCTGCTGTATCGCCTGATTGGATGCAGCGTGAGTTGGCATGGACCCATAGGCTGCTTTGTAAGGATCGTAGGAATCATCAAGGTTATGGGATTTCTTAAAAGCCTTCAACTGTTTAATAATACGGTTGGCATACTTCGGATTATTTTCCATAACCCATGCTTCAATGCCGGAGGTATCGAAGATAGTCCTGTCAGCAAGAGCCGGATTCAGTTTTTGGCATATCGGTTCGGTCAGGTCTACAAGACGATCGAACATAGATTGTAAGTCCGATAAGAAATCCTGTTTAAAACGAGTAAATTTTGAACCATCCGGTACAACATCAAAACCGCAGAAGTCACGCAGTTCCTGAGAGTATTTCAAGAACACAATCAGGAGCGTGTCAGTCGGGATTAAAAAAATACGCTGAAGCAGTTTGTGATTTATGATATGCGGAATTTTTGACTATGTATAATGCCAGAATCACGGTCATCTGCGAGGGGTTGAAAGAAAGCGATCCGTTATGCAGGGCATTGCTGGATGCGGGAGTGGGAAATATTGTCACCAACGTGGAAATCAGAGAGATGCAGGAGGAAATAAGGCAGTCTCTAAGCAGTCAGGGTATGACAAGATACGCTCCAAAGGAGCGGAAAAAAACGAAAGCGCAGGGAGAGCGGTATCATTTCATGGCAGATGGTATTAGAATTGCCATGATAAGCTCTCAGAGTCGTATCGGTACGACTACCACGGCATTGGGCTTTGCTGCGTGGCTTGGAAGCGTAGGGGCAAGTGTGGCTTATGTGGAAAAGAACGACAACGGTATCATTCCCTATTTATCAGATGCTTATGAGATGGACGAGGAAGCAGGGGGATACCGCTTGGAAAAAATGTGGTATGGCACACAGATTCCGGATGCAGGATTTCACTTTGTCCTTGAGGACTATGGAACGGGCAGACCGGAAACAGATGAAGATATTTTGCTGCTTGTCTGTGGCACGAAGCCCTATGAGATTGCACATACCATGAAACTTTTGGAGCAGTATGAGACAAAGACAGCCTTTGTATTGTGTCCGTTTGTGGATGTAGCATTGCAGGACACCTATGTGGAGGCATTTCAGACAGACTATCATGAGATGCTGGATAGGGTTATTATTTCAGAGAGCATTAAAAAATGTGCAGGTCGTTTCATAAATCAGGTTTTTGATGTCAATGGCGGAGCGCAGTGTGATTTGAATGATGGGGTAGTAGGGAAAATCGTATTCCATCTCAAACAGGATGTCATACATGCTGCTTTTTTTTTCTGTACTGCATAGGCGTCAGGCCATATTTTCTCTTAAAAACATTCTGAAAATAGGACTGGCTTGAGAAACAAAGGTAATTGGAAATTTCGGTAAGGCTTTTGTCGCTGTAAGTTAAAAGGGCTTTGGCCTCCTCCAGTTTGCAGCGTGTTATATATGCCCCGATATTGATCCCCAGTTCTTCCTTGAAACGTTTCCTGATATAAGAACCGCTTCGATGGATCTGCCATGCAATGTCCTCTATGCTCAGGGATTCGTTTGTATGGCAGCGGATGTAGTTCATGCAGGCATATACTTCGGAAGAGATCCCCTCAGGGATATGGGTGTCGGCTGCATGACGGCAGAAATCTTGGATCATGGAATACTGCAGGGATTTGACATCGCTGATTGATTGCAGTTTCTCACATTCCTGGACATATAAGTCAATGAGCTGATAGGTTTTTTCTATATCCAGCCCGCCGGGAATCGCTCCGAGCATTCCTGCCTTTGCAGCCGTCACGATGAACAGGTTTTTTGCATGACGCAGGGGAGTGCTGGCAAGTTTGCCTTCTTCCGGCTGGAATTTGCTTTCGGAGAGGAAGTTCTCTAGCTTTACAAGATTACCCTCTTTGATACATTGGTATAATTCCTGTTCAAAATAATAAGAATCATGCAGGCTGCTGTTTTCAAAGTTATTTATGATTTTATCCAGGTTCTGTTCTTCCCGCCTGCGTATAATGGCATCGTCCTGATGGTAAAGCTCCTGAAGCTTTACCTCTTTCTGATTCAGGCTCATATGTATCAGGGCAAGATGCTTGGTAAATTGCTGGTGTGTAATACGGGGAATAGCGCAGAGAAATTCCGTGATTACTTCCTGGTGTTCCAGGGAAATCGTGTTCTCGTGCATATATGTCCTGATGATGTCTTTTGTGATGGGCACGCTGAAAGCAGGACCTAGGATCACAGTGTAATCCGTTCCGATGATATGGATTCCGCCATATTCAATGTCAGGGGAATACCGGTAGAAATTGGGAACATCTTCCATGGGTGCCATTTCCCAGTATCTGGCCGGTTCGATGGAACATACTTCCCCAATCGAAGAATATATGGCTTCATTTTTTTTCATGAGGCTGACCGGGATATTCGTGACAGAAAAATAAATTTTGCAAAAGGTGATATAATCCATATACTTTTTCTCCTATGAAATGTGAAAGCTTTTATTGTATATAAGTATAAGGCGTTTAAAACCGCAATGCAATATTAAAAATTACAATATAAAAGCAAAAACTACAATACAGAACTTGCAGCAAGCGGTAAACTTTACCTATCAAAAAGAAAAAGTGCGGTGCACGGAGAAAAGGAGAAGAAAAACATGGGGAAAGCAAAACGTGATCTCGGTGTAGATCAAAACGGTGTGCAGAAAATGATGCGTAAACGCGATTATCTTGCAGATATGTCAGGACAGTTCGGCATGAACCTGGTGGCAAACCTGATTGGCCAGCTTACTTATTTCTATACGGATAAGGTCGGGCTTGCTGTCGGCGGCGTGGGTGTCGTGATGCTGATAGCCAAGATCGTGGACGCAGTGACAGATTTGTGGTTCGGAAATGTGATAGACCATTCAAAGGGCGGAAACAAAAAATATTACCGCTGGATATTGAGAATGATGGTTCCATATTCCATTCTTGCGGCTTTGCTGTTCTGCGTTCCGATTCAGGCGGGGCAGGTTCCGGCATTGATTTATGCGTGTGTGACAAATATTCTTCTGTCAGCTGTCTGTGGAACATTGATGGGTACGCCTATGTCGGCGGTTATGGTTGTCAGGACAAACAGCCAGAGTGAACGGGAAAGCATGGGAGTATTCCGGGCAGTCGGGGCATATGGTTCCGGGATGGTTATTGCCATTCTCACCATACCGATTACCAATATACTGGGCGGCAATCAGAATGCATGGATCAAGTATGGATTTATCATGGCACTGATTGTATTGTTAATGCTTTCTATTTGCTATATGAATGGGCGTAAGGCGAAATTGGTGGATGAAGTTGGTGAAGTGAATACACAGGATGAGGAAGAAGCGATTCCGTTAGCGAAATCTATTCCCATGCTTTTTAAGAATAAATACTGGATTATTCTTGTACTGTTTAATCTGATCACGCAGATTACAAACTCAATCACCGCTGCATCCGGAACTTATTACTGTAAATGGATTTTTGGAAATGATAATCTGGTAGCGCTTGCGGGTTCTATGGGATTCTTTGCAACGATTATCGGTTTTGCATTATCCAAACCAGTCATTGCGAAACTGGGTGTCAGGAAAACAATTGATTTTGGTGTGCTTGGCGCAGCGCTTACAGCATTGGTGCGGTGCATTGTTCCGACAAACTTTAAGGTATACATTGCGGTTGGATTGATCGGAAGTTTTGTACAGATACCGTTGATGTGTTTGTACGGCGTTCTTCTGGCTATGGTCATTGATTACAATGAATATACATATCACAATAAGCTGGTGGGAGTTTCTTCGGGAGCAATCGGAATCGGAACAAAAATAGGCGCAGGAGTTGGATCTGTGATACTTACCGCATGTCTGGCGTTAGGTTCCTATGATCCGGATCTTGAGGTCGCAACTACTTCCATGAGATATGCCATTTATGCATTCTCAAATTACCTGCCGCTGATTATTAACCTTGGGCTGTTCGTACTGTTCAGGTTCTTTGATCTGGAGGAGAAACTCCCCGCGATTCATGAGGAACTGGCAAGGAGGCGCAGCGAAAAAGAGGCAGGTCAGTAATTGTCCGGCGGAAGCTGGTAAGTTTTTTGTAAAATGAATGATGTACTTTGATTTCCCCGCCCTTGTTAGGGCGGGGAAATCATTAATATAGATATCAATAGATGGGAGACATAAAATGAACAGAATTTATGCAACAACAAGCCCGGAGATCAGTAAGCGTGAAATCACAAACCTAAGCCGCAGCCGCAAAATCGCGGCAGAAGGAATGGTGCTGTTAAAGAATAACGGGATTTTACCTATGGAGTTAAAGGGAAGAAAAATTGCCTTATTTGGAAACGGCGCAAGGCATACGGTGCCAGGCGGTACAGGCTCTGGGGAGGTGAATGCAAGGAATGTATGCAGCGTGGAACAGGGATTGGAGCATGCGGGAGCCTGTATTATGACAAAAGCGTGGTTAGACAGGTATGATTCTGTGGCGGAACGTGACAGGAAAGCGTATATGCAGGAAATGAAACAAAAATATGTAAGCACCCCTGAACTGGCATTCTGGGCAATGTTTGCCCATCGGGATCCACTGACGGTTCCTGTAGAGGAAAATGACTTTGTCAGAACAGATGGGGATACAGCCATCTATATTCTGGCAAGAAATTCCGGAGAAGGATCGGACAGGAGAGATGCAGCGGGTGACTATCAGCTGCATCAGGATGAAAAAGACTTTCTGTCTGTTTTATGCAGGCATTACGGTCATGTTATAGTTGTGCTGAATGTAGGCGGCGTGATCGACACGGCTTTCTTACGTGACCAGCCGGGGATTGACGCAATCCTGCTTATGGGGCAGGCGGGCAGTGCGGGCGGGGATGCACTGGCGGATGTTCTCGGCGGAAAAGTATCACCCTGCGGACATCTGGCTGCCACATGGGCGATGAGATATGAGGATTATCCCAATGCCGATACTTTTGGATACAGGAATGGAAACCGGGACGATGAATATTACACGGAAGGCATCTATGTGGGATACCGGTGGTTTGATTCCTTTGGGAAAACACCGGCGTATCCTTTTGGGTATGGGATGTCCTACACCTCTTTTTCCATTGAAACCATGGATGCTAGCGTGCAGGGATCTGAAGTTACGGTAACGTTCCGGGTGGCGAATACCGGGGAAAAATATTCCGGACGGGAGGTTGTGCAGCTTTATGTATCCGCGCCGGAAGGCAGGCTGGATAAACCCTATCAGGAGCTTGTGGCCTATGCAAAGACAAAAACATTAAAGCCCGGCCAGAGCGAGGATGTGGCTGTTTCATTTCCAATAGACTGGATGGCATCTTATGACGAAGAGATGGCTGCATGGATCTGGGAAAAGGGCAGTTACATCATCCGGGCAGGGGAACATTCCAGGGCAACAAAGGTAGCGGCAGTAATCCGCCTTAAAAAGGAAAGTATCTGCCGGAAACTTAAAAATGTGCTTCCGCTGGATTGTGAGATGGCGTGTATCTGTGCAGACAGGAGATTGTATTATTCTTACCCGGAAGAGGAATCAGAACTGGCAGAGGCTCAAGTGATTTCCATAGAGGAATTCCAGATAGAAGAAGGCGGGGACGGTTTGCAGAAATCACAAACGGAACCGGAAAAGCAGATGCCCGGAACAGATATCCTTTATGTGATGGATGACGCTGTTTCAGGGGAATGCAGTTTTAGGGATATTGTAAAACAGCTGACGGTGGAAGAAATGACTGCATTGTGCGTTGGAACAGCCAGAGGCGGCGAAGAAGAATCCTCCACGATAGGAGCGGCAAGCATGACATGTCCGGGAGCGGCAGGGGAGACTACGTCTGCACTTTTAGAGAGCAGGAATGTTCGGAACATCATTCTGGCGGATGGACCGGCCGGCCTGCGTTTATCCCCGTCTTTTGTGGTGGACGGCAGCCGGAATATTCTGTATCAGGAGCCGGCGCTTGGCGGAGGATTTATGGATATTCTGCGTGACATAGAGAAAAAGCCGTTGCCGGAGGATGCAGTTACCCATTATCAATATTGTACCGGCATTCCTACGGCGACCCTGTTGGCACAGACATGGGATAAGGAAGCTGTCCGTGAAGCAGGAGACATTATCGGTTCTGAAATGGAAGAGTTTGGGATTACACTGTGGCTGGCTCCGGGAATGAATATCCAGAGGAACCCTCTGTGTGGGAGGAATTTTGAATATTATTCGGAAGATCCTGTGGTTTCTGGGATATGCGCTGCGGCAGAGACGCAGGGCGTCCAGTCGCATCCGGGGCGGGGAACTGCCATTAAGCATTTTGCATGTAATAACCTGGAGGATAACAGGGCGTACAATAACAGTCATGTGGCAGAACGCACGTTGCGGGAAATTTACCTGAAAGGATTCGAGATCGCTGTCAGGGATGCACAGCCTATGGCAGTCATGTCTGCCTATAATATGATCAATGGAATCCATGCGGCAAATTCTGCGGAGCTGCTGACAAAAGTGCTGCGTGATGAGTGGGGATTTGAGGGCATTGTCATGACGGACTGGGGAACGACAGCAGAGGCAAAGCCAGATTTGGAAGGAAGGCTCCCTCTATATGGCTGTTCCAGTGCGGCGGCATGCATCAAGGCGGGAAATGACCTGATCATGCCGGGCAGCCGGGAGGATGTGGAGGAAATCATTGCATCCGTGGATGCGGCAGAGGGGACGGTAAAGTGCCCGGTCAAAGTGGAAGAACTACGTGCCTGTGCAGAGCGGATGCTCAGGATGATAGCGAAAAGCAATACATGTCCGGGGAGGCCATTATGATTAGTGCGGTTTGCCTGAAAACAGAATATTTATCAAATCCGTCCGTCATTGATATTGCTTTTCCGAGATTATTCTGGAAAGTACAGGGGGCAGCCCGCCAGACGGCATACCAGATCAAAGGCTGTGTGGACGGCAGAGAGGTGTATGACACCGGAAAAGTTGAAAGTTCGGAAATGAACCATAAATACAGCGGTGAACTGGTGAGCAGGAACAAGGTAGCATGGAAAGTCCGTCTGTGGGATGAGGCTGATTCCTGCGGGGAATGGAGCGAGGAAACATTTTTTGAGATGGGACTCCTTAACGAGAAGGACTGGACGGCAAAGTGGATCGATCCGGAGCCGGTTCATAATCCGGAAGAGCGGCAGCCTGCCAGCTATCTGAAAAAGGAGTTTGAAGTAGAGAGAACAGGTCATGCCAGGCTTTATATCACTGCCCACGGTGTCTATGACGCATATATAAATGGAGTAAAGGCCGGTAATTTTGTCCTTGCTCCGGGCACGAGCCAGTATGACGTGAGGCTTCAATACCAGTCGTATGATGTCAGCAGTCTTTTGAGACAGGGAAAAAATGAGATTGTAGTTACAGTCGGGGATGGCTGGTGGAGAGGCGATACCGGTTATGGAGGGGAACGCAATAGTTTTGGGTCGGATTTAGGACTTCTCTGCCAGTTGGAAATTGACAAAAAAACAGTTCTGGCCAGTGACGGGAGTTGGATGGCATCGCAGGCGGGTCCGCTGGGGCACAATGATCTGATGCAGGGCGAGCAGTATGACGCAAGGAAGGAAAATATTTGTGAATGGCATCCGGTAACGGAGAGAAAAATCGGCTATGGAAACCTTGTCTGTTCAAACAGCTTTGACGTTGTGGAAAAAGAATGTTTTACGGGAAAACGGGTTGATACGCCAAACGGCGGTCTGGTCATTGATTTTGGGCAGAATATAGCCGGTTATACGCAGTTAAGGCTTTATGCACATGAAGGCCAGCGCATTACGATTTACCATGGGGAGTGCCTGGATCAATATGGGAATTTTACAAGAGAAAATTTTCAGGCTCCTGGCCATCGTGTGGAGCAGTGTATGGAATATATCTGTAAAGAGGGCTGGAATGATTATAAACCGCAGAAATCCATATTCGGTTTTCAGTACATTCAGGTTATGACAGATGCGGAAGTCACGGAGAAAAATTTTACTGCAATTGCAGTTTATTCGGACATGCCGCAGACAGCAAAATTTGAATGCGGGCATCCGGGTATCAATCAATTATTTTCCAATGCGGTATGGAGCATGAAAGGAAATTTCCTTGAAATTCCCACGGACTGCCCGACAAGGGAAAGAACCGGATTTACAGGGGATGCACAGGTGTTTGTAAATACAGGGATGTACTTGATGGAATGTTACCCTGTTTACCGGAAGTTTTTAAGCGAATTAAGGGCAGTGAAACGGGATGGTGGTTGTGTCAGCCAGACTGCGCCTTCTGGGAAAGGACATCTGTTTGACGGTTCCGCAGGATGGAGCGATGCCATCGACCTGATTCCATGGAGGATGTACCTGCGTTATGGCAATCAGGATATTTTGAAAGAGAACTATGAAAAAATAAAAGAATGGCTGGATTTCTCCCTTAAGAGGGCAAAAGAAGATAACCCCGGAAGCGTGAGGGGGAAGGATGACAAATATCATTCTTATCTGCTCGACACAGGATGGCACTGGGGAGAATGGATTGAACCTGACTGGAATGGCTTTATTTCGGGTGAAGATCCGGGAGGGGCATATCTAAGGGATATTTATGAGCACGGTGCCCCGGAAGTCTGTACATCACATCTGTCCTATGGATGCCAGATTGCTGCCGGAGCAGCGCAGCTGCTGGAGCGGAAAGAGGAGGCTGACTATTACAGTGAAATGCGGCGGCTTACAAAGCTGGCTTACCGTGAAGCGTGTATGGGAAATGGGCGCATGAAGCAGAAAAGACAGTGTGATTATGTGCATGCGGTCATGTTTGACATGATAACGGATGAAGAGAAAAAAACAGCCTGTGACGAACTGAATGAAATGATAGTGCAGAACGGTTTCCATCTAAATACCGGATTCCTGAGCACCTGTGAACTGCTCCGTGTCCTGTCGGATTATGGCCATGCAGACACCGCATGGAGCCTGATGCTTCAGGATACTTATCCGAGCTGGCTGTATCAGCTGAAATATCATGCAACGACAATCTGGGAGAACTGGAAAGGCATGGAGGAAGGGAAAGAGCCAAAAGATTCTATGAACCATTACTCTTTCGGAACTTTTGCAGGATGGCTGATGGACCGGGCGGCAGGAATCAGGGTCGAAGAGGGAAAAATTCAGATATGTCCCATGCCGGATAGGCGGATTGGATATGTAAAAGCGGTCTATGATTCCCCATTGGGAGAAATCCGCTCCTCATGGGAATATCTGGATGCGCTGTTTAGGCTGGAGGTAGAGGTTCCGCCCAATGTGGAGGCGGATGTAATCATGCCGGATGGAACCCGCCATGAAGCGGATGCCGGCATGCATGTATATGAAATAGCAGGAGAAAGAGCAGACTGAGAAAGGAACATGGTTGTCAGAATGGGTAAAGAATATTTGGATCAATCATTAAAGCCGGAAATACGAGCAAAAGCGTTATTGGAGGAAATGAGTCTGGAAGAAAAGGCGGCACAGCTTACAGGCGTGTTTCCTTTTGATGAGGAATATAAAAACTATGATGCCATCGCTGAGAGTACACGGCATGGAATCGGGGAAGTAAGCACTTTGGAAATGCGCCGCATGGAGACTCTGGAAGAAGCGGCCGCATGGCAGAGGAAAGTGCAGGAAATCGTGATGGAAAACAGCGAGCACCATATCCCTGCCATTTTCCACATGGAGGGGCTGTGCGGTCCGTTTATTCAGGATTCTGTCAGTTTCCCGGCTGGAATCGGCAGGGGCGCAGGTTTCGACCCGGAACTGGAGGAGCAGATTGCGGAGATTGTGAGCCGGCAGGAAGCAGCCTGCGGGATTACCCATGTGCTGGCTCCGGTTCTGGATATTTCCAGGGATTCCCGTATGGGGCGGCAGGGAGAAACATATGGGGAAGACCCGGCCCTTGCCTCGGCACTGGGCGCTGCCTATACCAGAGGAATCCAGAAAGGGGAGACTGCGGGGCGCAGGACGGAGAGCGTGGCAAAGCATTTTCTGGCATTCCATAATTCAGGCGGCGGAATCCACGGGGCAGTCAGCGATACCCCGCCGAGACTGCTGGAGGAGATTTATGGCAGGCCGTTCCAGGCGGCAATCAGCGAATCAAACCTTTTGGGAATCATGCCGTGTTACTGTACCATCAATGGGGAGCCGGCATCCGCTTCTTATGGTCTTTTGACAGGGCTGCTCAGGAAAGAAATGGGATTTGATGGAATCTGCTTCAGCGATTACGGGGCGGTTGGCAATACCCATGGTTCCCAGCATGTGGGCGAGACTTTGGAAGAAGCCGGGCTTATGTGCCTGAAAGCTGGAATGGACATCGAACTGCCCAGACCGGAAGGATATGGTGAGCGCTTCCGTGAGATGTTCCGGGACGGCAGGGCAGACATCCGTCTGCTTGACAGGGCGGTATTGCGTGTTTTAACGGCAAAATTTAGGATGGGCCTGTTCGAGCATCCGTTTTCCCTTCAGGGGAAAGAATTAAGGAAAGTGTTCCTGAAAGATACGGACAGGGACGTGTCTTTGCGGTCGGCGAAGGAATCCTTGGTGCTTCTGAAAAATAACGGTGTACTGCCTTTGAGGAGCGATGTGAAAAAAATTGCAGTAATCGGTCCCCATGCGGACTGCGCCAGAAAATTTTTCGGCGGATACACACATATGTGCATGATGGAATCGACGTTTGCCTGTGCAAATTCCATTGCCGGGGTCAGCGGGATAAAAAATGCAGACCCCGAGGAAATTATAACCATTCCGGGAACCAATATCCAGTCGGATGAAACGGAAGAATTTGACAGGATATTGAAGCGGCAGAAGCCGTATTGCAGGAGCCTTCTGGAAGAACTGCGCGTAAAGATGCCGGATGCACAGATTCACTATTCTTATGGCTATTATATTGCCGGTGAAGAGGAAAGTTATTTTGAAGAGGCTCTGAAGCTGGTGGAAGAGGCGGATGTGGTGATCCTTACTCTGGGCGGAAAGCATGGAACCTGTTCTATGTCTTCCATGGGGGAAGGTGTGGATGCGTCCAATATCAATCTGCCGAAAGGGCAGGACGCATTTATAAAAAAGGCGGCGGAATATGGGAAACCTATGGTTGGCATACATTTTGACGGAAGACCCATTTCCAGTGATGCTGCGGATCAATATCTGGATGCTATTCTGGAAGCGTGGAGTCCGTCAGAGACAGGAGCGGAAGCGGTTGTGAGCGTATTGCTTGGCGAATATAATCCGAGTGGGAAAATGCCTGTGACGACTGCTTATCATGCTGGGCAGATTCCTGTTTACTATAACCACCAGCATAATTCCTGCTGGCATCAGACTGGAAGCATTGGCTTTGCAAACTATGTAGACCTGCCCCATACGCCGAGATACTGCTTTGGATATGGGCTGTCCTACACACAGTTTTCCTATACCAACCTGGTTTTATCGCAAAAAGAACTTGCGCCTTTTGGCTCGATTCGTATCAGTGTGGATGTGGAAAATTCCGGTCACATGGTAGGGGACGAAGTGGTGCAGTTGTATATTGCGGATATTTATGCAAGCATGGCAAGACCGGTCAAGGAGCTGGCAGGATTTAAGCGGATTACCTTGAAACCGGGCGAGAAAAAGACGGTTGCCTTTGAGGTAAAGATAAGCCAGATGGCCTTTTTGGACAAAGATATGCGCTGGAAAGTGGAAAAGGGGGATTTCCTGGTCGAGGTCGGAAGTTCCTCAGAGGATATCCGGTTGAAAGATACATACAAAGTTACAGAGGATGGCTGGCTTGAGGGAAGAAACAGGGGATTTTATGCGAAATCCTTGGAATTGAAAAATTAGAGGATTAAAGAAATAGATTTTTTTTGTAAAAGATGGAAATGAGGTAAGACGAAAAATGGTACATATGCTGCTGGCAATTATTTATCTGGCATTTATCAGCCTTGGTCTGCCGGATTCCCTTCTGGGTTCCGCATGGCCCAGCATGCATCAGGAAATTTCCCTTCCGGTTTCCTATGCGGGCGGAATCTCCATGATCATAGCGGCCAGTACGATTCTTTCAAGCCTGCAATGTGACAGGCTGACAAGGAAAATCGATACCGGAAGGGTTACGACAATCAGTGTGTTTCTGACAGCCGCAACTCTGTTTGGCTTCTCGGTCAGCCATTCCCATATGGGACTGTGCCTGTGGGCGGTTCCATATGGGCTTGGAGCCGGATGTGTGGATGCATCCCTGAACAATTATGTGGCGCTCCACTACGCAAGCCGTCATATGAGTTGGCTGCATTGCATGTGGGGAGTTGGAGCTTCTATAGGTCCGTATATCATGGGAGCAGCATTGTCGGACGGCCGGGGGTGGAATATGGGCTATCGCAGCATTGCGTTGATCGGTGTACAGATGGCTGCCTCTTATGCTGGAACATGTATTATGCCGCCGGTATTTGGCCTGTTTGCAAACCATATCGGCGCATATCTGTTTCCGTGGTATTTGCTGTTAGTATTGGCGCTTATGATCCTGATGCATGAAAAGCTGTTGCATAAGACAAAGGATATAATTAAAACATAATTTACAATAGAAAAGCACATTTTGCAATATTAAAGTAGGGCGGTATGGTAAGATGCGTATAGAGATGAAAAGAACAATGTTTCAACTGCGGGATTAGTGTTCATGCGCTGCCTGGCACAACTCCGTACAGAAACCCAGGGCAGTGCGGAAATGGAGGAAATAATGAGACAGCATATTAGAATACACAAGGCAGAACCGAATAAGGGAATACTGGATTATTCCCATCTTTTGGACGCACCGGCGGGGAAGCATGGATTTGTGGAGGTAAAAAGCGGGCATCTGTATTTTGAGGATGGGGAGCGGGCAAGGTTCCTTGGATTTAACGTGGCGGCACGTTCCAATACGCCGGATCACGAAACTGCCGATAAAATGGCGGAACGTTTTGCCAGTATGGGAGTGAACCTGATCCGTCTCCATGCGGCTGATGCGCCGGTAGGGGAAGAAGCGGGAAGCTGGAGCAGCTGTAAAGAGGCACCGTTGCTTGACTATGCCGGGGGAACCAGCAGAAAATTCAACCCGGAAGGATTAGACCGCTTTGATTATTTTGCCGCAAAATTAAAAGAAAAGGGAATATACCTGCATATTGATCTAATCGTTGCAAGACAGTTCCAGCCTGGGGATGAGATGGATTATCCGGGAGGCGCACCGTCCTGTATCAAGCGTCACGCTATGTATAATGAACGCATGATAGAACTCCAGAAAGAATATGCGAAAGAACTGCTCTGCCATGTGAATCCCTATACGGGTCTTGCCCTGGTTGATGATCCGGCGGTGGTGACTGTACAGATCAACAATGAGGATTCCGCTATTAAGTGGGTCATGGAAGCGGATGCATCTGAACAGATGAAGCCCTACCGGGATGAAGTGCAGAGCCGTTTTAACCATTTCCTGCTGATGAAATACCATACCAGGCAGCGTCTCAAGGAGGCATGGACCAGCGAGGGGCGATGCGCCCTGGGGGAAGAGGAAGATCCGGTTTCAGGAACCGTGCGCGGCATTACGGGAGGCTTTTACCAGCCGGTCAATGATCCGAACGGCCAGTGGGATGCGGAAGAAAGCCCGGCAAGATATGCGGACTTTATGGAATTCGGCATATTGATGAACCGGAAATTTTATCAGGATATGAAGGATTATCTGCATTCCCTTGGTGTGAAGGTGCCGGTTGTCACCAGCAACCTTGTCGCAGGCGCGGCGGATGTCTATGGCCATACGGATGGGGATATGATGGAAAATAACAGTTATTTCAACCATCCGTTGCTCTTGCCCGATATGGGGAGCACTTATATGGTAAACGGACCGGAAGAATATGTGTCCACGAATCCCCTGAAATGGCAGAAAGGGATTGGCTCCATGGCAACCACGCTCTTAAGCCTTGCGTCAGTGGCAATCGTAAAGGGGAAACCCTTTATGCTCAGCGAGTGGAACGAGTATGGGGAGCATCCTTTCCATTCTACCGCCTTTGTACATACGGTCGCATACGCCTGTCTGAATGACTGGGATGGACTGATTCTTTATAATCATCACACATCGGAGCACTGGGATGACCAGCCTGCGGATGAGATCCGGAATATTTTTGACGCTTATAATGACCCGGCAGTGGTATGCCAGTGGGGCTTTATGGCTTCCATATTCTTGAAAGGGCTTGTGTCTGAGGCAAAACATTGTGTGGACATCGTCTATACGCAGAATGACTTAAAGACGCTGCCGAATTTCCATGCCATGCCCGCAATGTTCTTTCCCTATATAACATCGACGCGCAATGTATTTCTGGACGGAGGCGATATCTATCAGGGCGATGCGGATATAGCTGTTAATGCAGGGTTCTTTAATGGTGCGCAGCTTTCTGAGGCGAAGCACAGCGTATTTTATGCGTGGTCCAAGTACCGGGATGCCGGGAGACGGTATCAGGATGATGACCGTCTGAAAAAGGCAGCCCATGGGGCAAGGGAGATGGAGCCGGGTGTCCATATCGGGGAGCGGGCGCTTGTGTTTGACGAGATAGGAGGAATCGCGGGAGATGGGGACTACAGGAAGTTTGCCGGGATTATGGATCAGGCGATGAAGGAATGGGGCATCCTTCCGGAAGAGACCGGATATGTGGATGGAAAACTGATTTCTGATACAGGAGAAATTATATTTGACCCTGAAAATGCCCGTTATAGAGTCAATACGCCTTTCTGTGGATATTTCAGCGGGGCGCCGGAAGAGGTGGTTTCCTTATCGGAGGAAGTCAGTGTAAAAGCAGGTAATAAGAGAATTACTCTCGCATTGATTGCAAAAAAAGAAAAACCATTAGGAGAGGCGCAGGAATATATCCTTACTGCGATGGGAGAAACCGGTATGGATGAGACGGAATACCACACAGGGCAGAAGCTTCCGGGGATGCCGTTTGAATTCACCGCAGTGGAGTTTAAGGGAAAGTTGTTCGCGGAAACGCTGGAAGGATGTATCTGTGTGAAAGCAAAAGAAGCGGAGCTTGAGATATTGAACCCCATAGGGGAGACGATAGCATACGTTGAAGGGAAAGAAGAAAATGGGGAAGTACGGTTTACACTAGATGGTTCGGTTCCGGGAATCCAGTATCATCTGACTGTAAAGCGGTAACAGAAATAAGAAGAAGCCGGAGGAATTATTTATCATGGAGGTCAAACAGTCAGACAGCCAGAATTTATATGAGTTTACAGAGGATGGGAACAGCTGCCGGATCCTGAAACCGGAGACACCAAGATACTGGTACAATTATCTGTGGAATGAAGACCGGTACTGTGCGCAGGTGTCCCAGGTCGGTCATGGCAGGAGTTATTTTCTCAGTGAGAAGGCGGATATGTGCATGATCAATCAGAATGATGCCAGATACATTTATCTGAGGGATGATGATGCCGGAATCTGCTGGAATATCGGGAAGGGTCCCTTAAATGAAGAAGTTGAGGGATACAGATGTACCCATAACATAGGGTATTCCAAAATTGAATCGAGGAAAAGAGGGATAGAGTCTTCGTGGCGGATTTTTGTACCAGTGAAGGGGCTGCATGAAATCTGGACGGTCCGGCTTTGCAATACAGGGGAAAGAGAGCGCAGCCTCAGCATGTTCTCCGCCGTCAGTTTTTCTCTGGAGGGGTTTTCTTATCCGAGATATTATGAGATGTACCGGTGCATGAAAACAGGTTTTGATGCAGGGCTGAACGGAATCTATTGTGATTCCGCCCACCCGTTTGCGCCCCATGGTTATTATCATGGTTTTCTGGCATCCACGGAGCCGGTATATGCCTATGACGGGGATTTGACACGGTTTTGCGGCTCGACTTCCACCCTGACTATGCCGGACGCTTCGGCCTGTGCGCTGTTCCAGCGCCCGGAGGTGGTCGTGCAGGGAAGGGACTGCACCAATTCGGAGGCAGCGCTTTTTATCCTTGGCGGCGTGTTGCAGCACAAGATATTACTGAAGCCAGGGGAAGAAAAGGAAATCCATGTGCTGTTCGGAATATGTAGTTCGTGCGGGGAAGCAGCCGGGATTGTAGGAGAGTATGCGGAAGATACCCGGAGGGTGGAGCAGGAGTTCCAGTCTGCAATGGCTTACAATTATGAGAAAATCAGTTCCCTGTCCGTCAGAACACCAGATGAAAAAATCAATCATATTATGAATAACTGGGTGAAAAAACAGGCCGATTTCTGTATCGTCGGTAAGAAGGGAGTTCGGGACAATCTGCAGATTTCTGTTGGGTTGCTTGGGTATAGGCAGGCAAAAGCGGAAGAAGAAATTCTGGAATGCTTAAGGCACCAGTTCCGTGACGGACATGCTGTCCTCACATGGTATCCATATGACGATACCCGATATTCCGACCAGCCATTCTGGATTATATGGGCTGTCTGTGAGCTGGTCAAGGAAACAGGGAATCCGGAGCTGCTTAAGAAAATGGTTTCCTGGCAGGACGGCGGGGAGGCAGAGGTTCTTGAGCATGTCAAAGCTGCGGTTGGCAGGCTGATTGCTGATAAAGGGGAAAACGGCCTTGTAAAACTGTTTTTTGCCGACTGGAACGATGCCCTGAATGTCACGGATGATGCGGAGGCGGAATCCGTGATGCTTTCCTGCCAGTCTGCATTGGCATTCAGGGAGCTGCAGCGGCTGATGGAACATACAGGGGATGCGGCATATGCAAAGTTTCTTGGTGAAGAATATGCAAAGCTGAAAGACAGCATCAATCTTGCCGCATGGGATGGAAGCTGGTACGCAAGGGCTCTGAGCAGAAAAGGAAATATCGGGTCAAAAGACAGTACAGGTAGCAAAATTTATCTGAATGCACAGACATGGACCGTGTTGTCCGGCGTGGCGGAAGAAGACAGAATTCCGCAGGTTCTTTCGGCGGTAGATGGAATGGAACAGGATTTTGGGTTCCCGCTGAATATGCCGCCTTATCAGACATATGACCCCCATGTGGGACGGATGTCGGGAATGCTGTCGGGATTATTTGAAAACGGGGGCGTTTACTGCCACGCAACGGGATTTAAGATCCTGATGGATTGTAAGGCAGGGAGGGCGTCAAAGGCATTGGAGACGTTAAAGAAGATTATGCCGGACAGTGAGAGGAACCCGTCGGCAAGATCGGGGGCAGAGCCCTATGTCTTTACCAACTGTTATTCAACGCACCCCGGATATTATGGGAAGTCCTATCAGTCATGGACCACGGGAACATCGGTCTGGTGCATGATGGGAGTTTATGAAGGCATTATGGGTGTGAAACGGGACTATAGAGGACTGAGGATAGAGCCCTGCTTTCCGGCTGGGTGGGAAGAGGCGGAAGTGACACGGCATTTTCGGGGAGCGGACTATCATATAGTGGTTCGTAATCCGGAACATTTGGAGAACGGAAGGGCAACAATCCATGTAGATGGGAAAATATGCCCTGATTCCGTACTGCCCGATTTCAGGGACGGGAGGCGGCATGAGGTCGAGGTGCTGCTTGGGTAAAGCAGCATTTCGGTAAGAAAGCAGAGAAATTTGACATACAGGAAACGAGGAGGGTGAAATGAACCGGAAAGAGCTTGCAAGAAAGATTGCGGAGGAGTCTATCGTATTGTTGAAAAATGAAGAACAGCTTCTGCCGTTTCCTGCACAGAAGGAGATTGCCATTTTTGGCAGGGCGCAGGTCGGGACGCTGTATTCAGGGAATGGTTCCGGAGGAGCCAATATTGCGGGATGTCCGACAATACTTGAGGAATGTGAAAAGAATGGGATTATTCCAGAGCCTCTGCTTAAGGGGTTCTACACTTATAAGGTAAAAGAAGAGCCGGTGTCCGAGGCGGATGAATTTGACTGGACGAAAGCTGGCGAGGGCATGAATTGTGGAATCATGTACGAAATTTTCGGCAGATACCGCGCTCCGTTGAAAGAGTATGAAGTGCCGGAATATTTGATCCGCCAGGCTGCGGAAAAGACGGATACGGCGCTGGTCGTAATTGGGAGAAATTCTGGCGGTGAGGAATGTGACAGGCATTTAACAGAGGATTACTATCTGACGGCGGAAGAGGAAAAGCTGCTGGATATGGTATGCAGCCAGTTTGCGAAATCAGCGGTTATCCTGAATGTAAACGGGCTGATCGACCTGTCGTGGATAAATAGATATGCAAGCATGAAAAGCCTGGTGTTTTTAGGAATACCGGGAGAGGAAGGGGCTGCCGCACTGGCAAGAGTTCTTTCCGGCAGGGTAAATCCGTCAGGGAAAATGGCCGTCACGGTTGCAGAGTGCTATGAGGACTATCCGTCATCTGCGCATTTTACGTGGGATAAGGAGCGCCCTGATAAAATCCTGACTTATGAAGATTATGGATTGTCGGCTGAAAAAAACGGGAGCAGGGGTTTTGATAAAAGCCCTGTAACGGTTTACTGGGAGGATATCTACGCAGGATATCGGTACTTTGATACATTTCATAAGAATGTGCTGTTTCCTTTTGGATATGGGCTGTCCTATACAAAATTTGACATTGCTGTAATGGGAATGGAGAAAGAAAGAGATGGCATAAAGGTGTCTGTCGCAGTGGAAAATACAGGCACATTTGCCGGAAAAGAAGTTATACAGGTTTACCTGTCTAAAGGAAGTGGTTCCGGTTTGGAACGCCCGGTTCAGGAACTGAAAGGCTTTGAAAAGACCACCCTGCTTGAATCAGGACAAAACCAGCGGCTGTGCATTACCATCCCATGGAGGGAACTGGCGTCATATGAAGAGGGAAGAGCGGCATGGGTAATAGAAGAAGGGGAGTATACGCTTCGCATAGGGAACTCTTCCAGAAATACATTTGAAGCCGGGCGTATCTGTGCGGAACAGGATTTCTGCATCGAGCAGTGCCAAAACCGGCTTGCACTTTTTTCCTGCAATCAGGGAAAAATTCGTTTTCTGTCAAGGAAAAGTTGTGCAATCAGTGAGACGAGAAAAATCAGTGCAGTAAGTGAAACAAGACAAGATAGCGCAGGAACGGAATGCTCGGAAAACAGCATTCTGGTCGGATGCGGGGATATTCCTTATACAGAAAAGGATGGGTGTGCTGCAAAGACCGGGCAGGAACCGTTCCGAGATCAGAAAGCGGAGATTTCCGGTTTTTCCATAGAAGAACTGGCGTCCCTGTGCGTGGGGTACGGGCCGGGGATACCTTTTGCGGCTGCGGGGGATAACGGGCAGCCTTCTGCGATTTTTGGGGAGAATGGGAAACCACTGACAACAAACAGTCATCCGGCAGGATACGCGGGATATGTTTCACCAGCGATGACAGAAAAAGGGATACAGTCTGTTTTTTACAAAGACGGTCCTGCAGGGATTGGGGAGACCGCATGGCCAACGGAAATGCTGACCGCCTGTTCCTTTGACAAGACGCTCTGGTATGCGTTTGGAAATGCTGTAGGGGCAGAATGCGAGCAACGTCAGGTGGATATCTGGCTTGCGCCCGCAGTGAACCTGCATCGCAATCCGCTGTGTGGGAGAAACTTTGAATATTTTTCGGAAGACCCTTATCTGACGGGGATATGCGCCTGCCAGATTGCAAAAGGCGTACAGGAAAATCATCCGGTTCTGGTATGCCCCAAGCATTTTGCCGTAAATGAGCAGGAGACGTTCCGAAGGGGAAGCAGCAGGAAAAATTATGACGCGGCAGATTCAATCCTGACGGAACGCGCGGCAAGGGAGCTGTATCTGAAACCTTTCGAGATGCTGGTGCGCAGCGCAGGGGTTGCATGTATCATGACTTCCTTTAATAAGATCAACGGTATTTTTGCAGGAGGGAACAAAGACCTGTGTACTCATATTCTTCGGGAGGAATGGGGATTTTGCGGTGCGGTTGTGACGGACTGGGGAGATATGGATATTGTGGTGGACGGTGCAGATGCCGTTGCGGCAGGGAATGATATTGTCATGCCGGGCGGACCGCCTGTTATCCGGCAGATATTGAGGGGATATCAGGAGGGCAGAGTGACAAGGAGCGAGTTGGAAAGAGCGGTCTGGCATCTGCTGGTTATGGCCAAGGAAACGAAACAGAAAGAAGGTATAGGAACATGAAGGAAGATTTTTATCGGACTGTAAAGGATTCAGGGATTATGAACATAGTGGCAGGATGCTTTGCACTGGCAGTGGGTATCTCTTCTCTTATTTGCGGAGTGCGCTTGATGAAATCAAACGGTAAAATACTTTTTTGAGAGAATAGGCACGAATTATTTTCAACAGATTTCGTAATTCATCGGGATAACATTGACGGGGGTAAAAGCACTATGGAGAAATATGTAAACAACAGGAATCCTTTATTGCCGCTAAATGTATATATTCCTGACGGAGAGCCGCTTGTCATGCTGGATGGAACGCTATATGTTTATGGAAGTTATGACAGAGAGGCTGATACATATTGCAGCGGAGAATACCATGTGGTTTCTACAAAGAATTTGGAGAACTGGACAGTACACGATACCGCTTTTACCGCAAAAGATGTATATTGGCTGGAAAGGTTTGACCTGCTGGTTTATCCGCAGAAAGTGACGGAATGGGCACATCCAACACCTGCCATGAGGGTGCTGATTCGGAAGATGATGCGTCATACAACCTCATAGAGTCTGATTTGAAAGGCTAAAAAGTTACTGAAAGTGGAATTGCTCTTTGCACTGGATTGCATCAACAGGAACGGAAAGTATTACCTTTATTTTTGTTTGGATAATGGGAATGAGAGGGCCGTATCCGAAAGACCGGAGGACATTTTCAACAATGCGGTGCGCTTGTCTTACGCAGGGATTGCTCCTGCGGCATTTGTGAATGGGAAGGCATATTATTACTGGGGCAGATTTCCGCCTGTGGTGTCATGCTGAATGAGGATATGATGCCTTTTGACTCAGAGGCAGTTGTAGAAAACATTGTGACGGAGGAAAGGCATCATTTCCATGAGGAATCCTCCATGTGGAAGATTGGAGATACCTATTATTACATTTATGCAAATGTGGAGAGGGGGAAGCCAACCGCCCTTGGCTATGCAACATCGAAATCTTCGCTGGATTGTTTGTCTACAGAGGTTCATCATAGATAATCGCGATTGTGACCTGAGAAGCTGGAATAACCACGGTTCCATCGAATGCTTCCGGGGACAATAGTATGTGTTCTATCACCGCAGCTTCAGAAATTCGGACAAGTTTCGCAGGGTGTGTGCGGAAAAGATCATGATTCTCCTGGATGAGACGATTCCGGAGGTCAAAATGACATCACAGGGATTGGGGGAGCCTTTCCGACTGGGAGAGAAAATTATTGGGTATCAGGTCTGCAGGCTGAAAAGCAAAGCCCACATTGGCATAGATGAAAAAGAGGGACCAGAAAAGAGATGGAGAAAATCACGAATATTCATAGCGGTGGTGAATGGTTTTTCGTTATATATAGGGCGTTAATTTCTATACGCAGCCTGAAGTTTTATCCTGCGAGGAAAGTGTACTATAGGTGAGTCTTGACGATGTGCCTGTGAGCAGGGCTGTTATGGAAAAAGGTCAGAAGGAAGCGCACAGCAGCCTGATTCAGCTTCATCATGTCCCAAATCTGCCCGGAAAGGAAGCGAGCTATGAAGTTTGGCTGTACTGTACATCAAGGCGAAGCAATTGGAACTGTGTTTTAGATAAAGTAACAGACTCGATTGACATGATTTCGAATTGACTTTGTATTGGTGTTCATTTCGGCTGTTGCGAGTAGAATATAGTTGGAATGTTGAAGAAACATATTGATTGACAGAGTTTTTATAGGCGAAACAGGCATTTTGAGAAAGCCGACAAAAACCAGCAAATCAATTTTTTGGACTGGACAGAAAAAAGAGATGAATATGGGAACGCCCAGAACTTTACCGTTGCCTATGGGGAGGACGAAAGCGAATATTATTATTTGACGATCAGATGGGTGCCTAATGCTATCATTCGGGAACTGACTGACAATGAGGACAGTACGATTGCAGCTTTGCCGGAGGAAATGCGGAATGATATTATCGTCATGGAGATTACATTTGAAAACGGAAAAACTACAACAAAGGCAATTACAATCTCTCTGTTAGACGACGGTAGATTCTTTGCGTCCTTTGATGATTACCAAATCAGCGAAGAAGATACTTTTATAAATCGTCCCGATAGCGAAGCAATCGGTGCCGCACCTGTTATAGAGGATAATTGCAAAGAAGCAGATCCGAATGAACCAGAGCAAATTGTCATTCCAAATAGTATTACTTTCACAGGAACAATCATTGACAATGTGATTGAAAGTTTAGTTCCCATTATTCTTGTTGATGTCGAGGAAAATTCAGGACTAAGCTATGATAAAGTGCTGTTTGAATTGACAGAGGAACAAAAAGATTGGGAATTAAAAACTGGTACGCGGGTACAAATAGTCTGCTCGGACATTTTTCAAGAATCGACTCCCCCGATTGGCAATTTAATTTCTATTACAGAAGCAGCACCCAATGATGAGTTGAAAATAGCAGATGAAGCAGCCAGAGCCTATTATGAGAATACAGTCTTTGAAGTTGTTTCTTTGAAATTCAAGAGCCTAATCGCACAATCACTTTACAACTGAATAATGGAACATGGGAAGTTGTGAACGAGGGATACTAAGAGATTGCACAAAGAGCCGACCAGCCGGAGCAGAGCCGCGCCAACCAAGCCGACCTTGTTTCTTTCCTGCAATCACAGGGCGAGCAGCTTACCCGCGCCGGGAACGAATACCGCTGGAAACGGCACGACAGCATGACTATCCGGGAAAATAAATGGTATCGCCACAGCCAGAGCAAGGGCGGCCCCGTCGATTTTGTCATGGAGTTTTTCGGAAAGAGCTTTACCGAAACCGTTGAACTTCTTGTTGCCAGTAAAGCAGAGTAATCTTGGAAAGACGGTTACGGATAGTAAGCTGTCAGACCGACCGGCAGAACGGACTTCATTGCAAGAAAGGCTCGCAGCAATGAAGGCAAGGGTGTCCGGGACACCTGCAGGAAGGGATGCAGTAGATAAGACAAAGGGGAAGGAGATGCATGAATTAATCAGCGTTTCCCTGGCTTAAAAGCCGTAGAAATTAAGTGATAAACATGATATATTTATGGAGAAGAGAGACATATAATCTTCTCCATATTTTTTGGGAGGAAATTATATAGGTAAAATAAATATGCAGGATTTCGCAAGATTCCAATGATTAAAAAAGTGCATGATGTGCATATATATCAGAGAACATACCATAAAGACATTGCTACTCGGTTTTCTCCGAGAGAAGGATTTGAGGATCTGGTATTTACTTCTAAGACGAACAATCCTATCAATGCAGCTAACATCAAAGATTCTATCAATTATATTGTAGATCGGATTAACAGAGAAAATCCAGAGCAGCTTGATCAGAATGCCACTGCGCCAACAGCCAGGTAGCCCAGATAATAAAAATAGTTTCGCAAACGCCTAATAACAGCATCAGTAAAAGGAGGAATCGACGAATGAGACAACGGAAATCAAAACAAAGCAAATCATTAGCAAAAATCCTGACCTTGGGGATTGCCGCAGCTACGGTCGTGTCATCCATGAGTGTACCTGGTGGATTGCTCGCACCGGAAACGGTATACGCGAGCGACAACACCGGGACGGCAGAATCCGGAGATCAGGGCACAGCGCCACAGGAGGAAACAATTCAGTTTGATGTGAGTATAAGACCAAACGATAGCGCTACCGTATATGTTATGCAGGTGACAAGTCTGGCAGATACTGATATGATGAGCTATCAGTATAGTATCAATGGCACAGATTATTACTCATTGCAGAAACTTCAGACGCAGGAGACATTTGGCGCCAGTCAGAAGGTTGATCTTCACGTCAGAGCGGTCGGATCAGACGATACGATTTTGGCAGCTGGCAATCGTGAGATTACAACTCCGAGCGCCAGCGACGTTCCGACGATCTCCGGTACTGACAAGTTTTCAGACCGCACGGAGGTGACGATCACAGCGACCCCCGGTGCGATCATTTATTACACAACAGATGGTACAGTGCCAACAAATGGATCACAGCAGTACAATACACCGATTACGCTGACAGAGACGACTACGATCCAGGCGATTGCGATAGAAGATGGTCATATCATGAGTGATGTGGTCGGAATGACATTTACGAAAGAATCATCCGGCGGCAGCAGCTCGGATGGGGGCGGCAGTTCATCAGGCGGTTCCACCGACAGCGGATCTGAAACTGCTCCGCCACAGGAGGAAACAATTCAGTTTGATGTGAGTATAAGACCAAACGATAGCGC
>ERZ1026874.151-NODE-151-length-46966-cov-27.568502_pt1 | contig 46966 bp, 28 predicted proteins | sample MGYA00380167_ERZ1026874 | MGnify/ENA primary metagenome ERZ1026874 (study PRJEB33269, sample SAMEA4719803) | human gut metagenome | biome: human-associated habitat; feature: organic feature; material: feces | place: Cameroon | collected 2013-10 ...
ATACCATGCTGTATGTTCTTGCACACCATATTCAATTAACTTGTTTCTGATCAGATTGCAGATTTCTGCAACGTTTGTGACTTTCTCCATAGTTAAGTTCCTCCTGTTTAAGATTGACAGATTAACTGTTGTTAGAATTATCTGACAGAATGGAACAAATATGAAGCAGTTAAAAGATGTTATCACGAATTTTTTAAGCATCACCTCCTGATGGAAAATAGGATGTTATCCCGAATTATCTAGATCAATATGCCACATTTTGGCGTTTGTTTTATGGAATTCGGGATAAATTTTTTTCGGTATAACTTTTGTTATCCTGAATTAAGTAAAACTCTAACTAATATATATATCAAAATAGGTTATTCCCAAAAGTGGGAAAAACTCAAAAAGATTGGTTTACTGCAGGTGTAACGAGTCATTTATCAATTAGAACAAGATCCACCCACGTATTACCTTATCGCCATTTTATGGCTACGGTATACTTCTTGGGTCATCTTGATGGGGATTCCCCATACCCGCTCATGGACAGACATTTCTGTCGTCTGTTGGTTCCACCTACCGGTGTTCACAGCACTTGTTTTAATATCATACAGATGTCTGATTGTAAAACTAAGTGGATGCTAAACTGAATGCATCTCTTGCGCAAACTGTGTATTGTATGCTATAAAATGGAATTTTTTCAGATATACACCACATATTAGAACCTTTTCACTGATTAATTTGTTTATGCATCAGATATCACAAACAAATTAAAAGGTTTATCTACAACTACAGTGTCTGCAACTCCAAAACAATTGTAGAATGAATTGGTAGAAAGTACTAAAACAGTGACAATTAATGATGAACTTTTAGAATCTAGAGTAGGTGGAATAACATATTCATATGGTACAGAACCAATATATGGAAGGAGTAGTGATTATACAGTATATAAAAATACAGTAAGTAATCCTAATTTACCATTCACAAAAGAAGTTGGAAGCTATTCACTAACAGCGTTAGGTATTTTATTAGGAGGAAAGCATGTTATTCCATGGCTACAAACCCAGTAACATGGGATTTGTAGACATTTTTCTTTTTCGTAATGATATGCGCTATATTAGGATTCTTTTGATTTGACAGAAAAAAGGAGTAATTCTAAAGTTCCGAATTTGACAAAATAAGCACTTATAAAGGATGAATTGAACAAGCACGATTAAAAGAAACAATTTACAATAAAGATAATCAGTCACTAGGAGGAGTCTGCCCAAAAGTAGATGAATTTCATGACAATAAAAAAGATACATCAAATATGTATCAGAAAGGGAAATTATGAGAAGGAAAAAGAAATGGAGGGTGCTTGCAAGTGCTTGTGCAGCAGCAGTAGCTGTGACATCTATGCCGTATATGGCAACGCAGGTCCATGCAGAACCAGCGGCCGTAACACAGCAGACCGGTAATAATGATCTGAAGCTATGGTATACGAGCCCGGCAGACATTACCAGATATTACGAAGGCTGGCAGGAAAAGTCACTTCCGATGGGTAATGGAGGAATCGGTGGATCCGTATTCGGTGGGATTACCAGAGAACGTATCCAGCTGAATGAGAAATCACTTTGGTCAGGAGGACCAAGTGAGAGTAGAAAGAATTACAATGGAGGTAATCTGGAGAACAAAGGAAATAATGGAGCGACAATGAATTCAATCCATGAGTACTTTGCGAAAGGCCAGGATAATGCTGCAACTAATCTTGCAAAAAGAAACTTGATAGGTGCAAGTGATGATAACGGAACAAATGGATATGGATATTATCTGAGTTTTGGAAATATGTATATCGATTTTAAGAATGTATCATCCAACAGCGATGTGAAAAATTACACTCGTGATCTAGATCTGAATACAGCAATTGCCGGTGTTAATTATGATAAAGGAAGTACTCATTATTCAAGAGAGAACTTCACAAGCTATCCGGACAATGTTATTGTTACTCATATCACAGCAGACGGTTCTGAGAAGATCAGTCTGGATGTAAGTGTAGAACCAGATAATAACAGAGGGGATGCTGTTAATGGGATTGGTGATAGCAGCTATAAGAGAGATTGGGATACAAAAGTATCAAATGGATTGATCTCCATCAACGGACAGCTTAAAGACAATCAGATGAAATTCACATCCCAGACGCAGGTTATTACTGACAATGCCGGTACTGTGACAGATGGGAATGGAAAAGTAAGTGTTTCCGGAGCAAGTGAGGTTACAATCATCACTTCTATAGGAACAGATTACAAGGATGAATATCCGTCCTATAGAACAGGCGAATCTGCGGATGAACTGACAAGTCGTGTGAAATGGTATGTAGATCAGGCGGCAGCGAAGACATACGAAGAACTGAAAGCAAATCATGTAAGTGATTATCAGAAGATCTTTGACCGTGTGGATCTGAATCTTGGACAGACAGTCTCAACAAAGCCAACAGACGAACTTCTTTCTGCATACAAAGCAGGAACTGCAACAGATGCTGAAAGACGTCAGTTGGAAGTTATGTTATTCCAGTATGGAAGATTTATGACAATTGAGTCTTCCAGAGAGACAACTACAGATAAGAATGGTTATGTAAGAGAGACACTTCCTTCCAATCTTCAGGGACTGTGGGTAGGAGCGAACAATTCTCCATGGCATTCAGACTACCATATGAATGTAAACTTACAGATGAACTACTGGCCGACATATTCTACCAACATGGCAGAGTGTGCAGAACCACTGATCGATTATATCGATGCTTTGAGAGAACCGGGGCGTGTGACCGCGGCAATCTATGCAGGAGTTTCCAGTGCCGAAGGTGAAGAAAATGGATTCATGGCACATACACAGAACAATCCGTTTGGATGGACATGTCCTGGATGGGACTTTAGTTGGGGATGGTCACCGGCTGCAGTACCGTGGATCTTACAGAATTGCTGGGATTATTATGAATATACTGGAGATACTTCTTACTTAGAAAATAATATCTATCCAATGATGAAAGAAGAGGCAAAACTGTATGACCAGATGCTTGTTCGTGGAGAGGACGGAAAGTTGGTATCTTCACCGGCATTTTCACCAGAGCATGGACCGGTTACAAATGGAAACACATATGAGCAGTCTTTGATCTGGCAGTTATATGAAGATACGATCAAAGCTGCAGAGGTACTTGGAACTGATGCTGATCTGGTAGCCACATGGAAAGAAAACCAGGCAGATCTGAAAGGACCAATCGAAATTGGTGATAGCGGACAGATCAAAGAGTGGTATACAGAGACAACTGTTAATTCAATGGGCGAAGGATATAATCACCGTCATATGTCTCATCTTCTTGGACTTTATCCGGGAGACCTTATCACAGAGGATAATGCAGAATGGTTCGCAGCGGCCAAAGTATCCATACAGAACCGTACGGATGTGAGTACCGGATGGGGAATGGCACAGCGAATCAACAGCTGGGCAAGACTTGGTGATGGAAATAAAGCTCTTCAGCTTATTGAGAACCTGTTCAAGAATGGAATCTATGCGAACTTGTTCGATTATCATGAGCCAAAATATTTCCAGATTGATGGAAACTTCGGATATACATCAGGTGTAGCTGAGATGCTTCTGCAGAGCAATGCAGGATATATCAATCTTCTTCCGGCAGTTCCAGACGCTTGGGCTAACGGAAGTGTAGATGGATTAGTTGCACAGGGTAACTTTGAAGTATCTATGGACTGGGCAGATGGAAATGTAAAAACTGCTACAATCCTTTCTAAGAATGGCGGAGAAGCAGTTGTGCAGACAGCGAATGCATCTCTTGCAACAGTGATGGACAGCGACGGAAATGTAGTTGATGTGACACCTGTAAAGGAAAATCGTATCTCTTTCGCAACAGAAGCAGGAAAGAGTTATACATTAAAAGACATTCCGGCATCCGCTACTGTGGCAGCTCCGACAGGACTGACGGCACTTCGTGCAGATGATGAAAATGTAAATCTTTCCTGGAACGCTGTGACAGCAGAAGAGGGAAGCAATGTAACATATAATGTATATCGTCAGGTAGAAAATGGAGATGTGATCTGCATTGAGACAGGTTTAACAACAACAACTTATAAAGATACAACAGCATACAAGACACTTGGAGCAATGAAATATCAGGTGGCCGCAGTTGTGGATGGAATTGAATCTGAAAAGAGTGCAGTAGTAACTGTAACAGAGCCGATTGGCGCAGGTAAGATTGACAATGCTGATGAAAGAATCGCATATGTAGGTGAATGGGGCAACTGGACACAGGATAAAAATGTCAACTATATGGATACAATTCAATATCTGAATAGTCCAAAGGGCGGAGAGACTGTTACTCTTACATTTAAGGGAACAGGAATCAAGGTGATCGGCTGTACCAATAAAGACAGAGGTAAGATTGAAGTATTTATCGATGGTAAGTCTCAGGGCGTAGTTGATACATATAGTGCAAGTACAGTGCGTCAGAAGGAATACTTCAGCAAAGATGACCTTAAAGCAGGAATCCATACACTTCAGCTGAAAGTTCTCAACGAGAAACAGGCTGCAAGTTCTGGTACAAAGATTGAACTTGATGCATTTGAAATTCTGGATTCAACACTGGTAGCACCGACAGGTGTGACAGTAAGCTCCAAATCCGGAATGACTACAGTATCCAAAGCAAACAGCACATTACAGTTAAAAGCAACTGTAGAACCGGAGAATGCAACAGATAAGACAGTTACATGGAGTACGTCTGATGATAGCATTGCAACAGTAGATGATAAAGGATTGGTAACATTCTTAAGTAAGAACGGAACAGTTACTATCACAGCAACATCCGCTGCAGATGCTACAAAGACTGGAACAATTGAACTGAAAGTTGCAATCAAACAGGATGTGGCAGAGGTTGAGACAATCGTAGAAGACGGTAACGTGCCGGCGTCAGGAGACTATGGAACAACAAATAACGCAATCACATGGCATGGAACATGGACAAACTGGGCAGGAGAACGGGAGAAGCATCACGGTGGAACAAAGACAGAGAGTAAAAATACGTCAGACGCTGTAGGAAGTTATTTTGAATATACATTCAATGGAACTGGTGTAGAAGTTTATTCTCAGAAGCATGCTAACTTTGCAAGCTTTGATGTTTATATTGATGGTGAAAAGATTGGAAATTATTCATTAGAGGGATCAAGTAACGGAGATAATCAGCAACTTATCTTCTCAAAGAAAAATCTTGAGAATGGTGAGCACACAATCAAATGTGTGGCAGTAGAGCGTGACGGAAAATATCAGATTAACCTGGACTACTTAAAGATCTTTTCACCAGGTGAAGGTGTAGCAGTTGATAAAGCAGAGCTCCAGACATCAGTTGAGGCAGGAGCAGCACTTGTTAAATCAGAATATGATGAGACAAACTGGAATGCATTTATGGCGGCATATAATGACGCAGTTGAGGTAATGAATAATGCTGATGCAACACAGGAGACTGTTGCTGCAAAGAAAGAAGCATTAGACGCAGCAATCAAAGCACTTGGAGAACCGAAAGTTCCTACAGTAGAAGACCAGACAGGTTCAGCAGTTCTTGTGGAAAGCAAGAAAGTCGTACTGAAATGGACGAAGGTTCCGAAAGCAGCAAAGTATAAAGTAGTTGATGCAGAGAATGGAATTGAAGAGATTGTAAGTGACACAACTTTAACACTGGAAAATCTGAAACCTGGAACAACTTATAACTTCAAAGTATATGCTCTGAATAGTGCAGACGTTGCATCAGAGAAGGCAATTGAGATCAGCAATGTGGCAACAATGGGTGACGGATCAACAAAAGGTGAGATCGAGTCTGTTACAAAGACTCCGGTTAGTGATGATTCTGTAAAACTCACATGGACATTAAAAGAAGGCTCCTCTTTCGCAAACTATGATGTTTATGTAAATGGTGAGTTGAAAGGTAATACGAAAGATCCAGAGTTCACACTTAAGGGTCTGGAGGAAGGAACATGTGTTGTTAAGATTGTTGCAAAGACAGCAGCAGGACAGTCAGCACTTCCAAAGCAGTTTTCTTTTGAAATGAAAAAGAGTGTAAAAGTACTCAGTGTAACAAACCCAGAAGGAATTTCAGTAGAAGAAGGAACTACATTCAAGGAGCTTAAATTACCAAACAAAGTAACTGTCACAGTGACAGGAAACCTGAATGAAGAAGTAGAAGTAACATGGGAAAAAGATAATTATCAGACAACACCGGGAACTTACACATTGGAAGGAACACTGACAATGGGTGAGAATATGAAAAACCCAGATGACGTGAAAGCTTCTATCAAGGTAACAGTTACAAAAAAGGCAGAAGAGCCAAAACCGGAAAAAGATGCAGATTATACAGCAGTGAACGCAGCGATTGAAAAAGCAAATAAGATTGACAGAAGTAAATATACAGAAGAAAGTCTGAAGGCTTTGGATGATGCAGTAGCAGCGGTAGAAAAGGGTCTGAAAGAATCCAAACAGGATAAAGTTGATGCAATGGCAGAAGCAATCAATAAGGCATATGCGGAATTGATTGAAAAACCTGCAACTGATAATGATAAGAAAGATGATTCTAAGAAAGATGATTCCAAGAAAGATGATTCCAAGAAAGATGATTCTAAGAAAGATGATTCCAAGAAGAATAATTCTGATAAGAAGTCAGGTGCAGTTAAGACCGGAGATGCAACTCCACTGATCTTGTGGGGAACTGCGACAATACTGGCAGCAGGTGCCAGCGTTACAGTTATTTTACGCAGACGTAAAAGAAGATAAAAATTTTCCTGAAAAGTAAAAGGAAAGAAGTTTTCAAGAATTCTTTCAAAAGAAAGGGCTGGCATGTGCCAGCCCTTTCTTGGTATAAATATATTACTCCCTTTTTACATGTGAATATAATTTACGGTATTGCCTTGGTGACATTCCAACCTTCTTATTAAAGATCTGTGAGAAATAAGATTGGGAAGAGAAACCTGCACTGGAAGCAATCTGTGTTACAGAGAGATCAGAGGTTGTCAAAAGTTCTTTGCATGCTTCGATCCTTCGATCTGCTAAATAGTTGATCGGAGATTGACCAATGCATTCTGTAAAAGAATGTGCCAGATAAAATTTATTGATATGTGTGATCTCAGCTAATAAATCCAATGTAATATTTTGGGAATAGTTTGTATCAATATATCGTTTAGCTAATGCACATTCCTTAGAAAGCTGGAAAGAGGATTCAGAAATAACAGAAAGGTTTTGCTTTCTGGAAATGTATACCAAAAGAACCTCAAGTAATCCGTGACAGACTTTTTCAAATCCGGGTTTTTGTTCTTGAAATTCATGCATCATTAATTGTGCAAAATTAATAAACTGATTTTTATCAGAACCATAACTATAGAAACTATATCCTTTTGAAGCGTCCTGTTCAGGATCATCGAAAGAAAACGCAAGTCCTTCAACACCAAATACAATGTATTCCATTGGGTTGTTTGGAAGTGTTTTTTCAGTGTGTTCTACATAAGGATTAATGATCATTAAATCATCTGTTTTCATAGAAACTTTTTCATCTTCTATATAGAAGATACCCTCACCGTGCAAAACATAGAAGAGTTCTGAGAACTGATGTGTGTGCGGTAGAGAGTTCCAGTCACCTTCGTATTTAGAAATAGAAATATAGCGAAGACTAAAATCGTCGCGACTGCTCGTGGCGGAGCCAAGGTTGATAAATTCATTACTCATAAGTGCATATCCTCTTCGGTTAAGTTATAGTTTGTATGGGCCTTCTCAATTGATTAAATTTTATATAAAATATATGAAAAAGCAATAATTTTAAAGTGAATTCGTAAAAAAGACGAAAAAATAATATAACAATTCTATATATTAAACATATTATACATAAAAATAATAAGAAAAACAGTATTTTAGTAATAAAAAAGCAAAAAATATAACAAACCGAGCAACAATGAAATTGATATCCATTGGTGAAAACGTTATACTTTAGTCGTGAGATAAGTAAGAATAAAAGTTATTTGGAGGGGAACATATTGATGACGGGAAGATTGACGCTGCCGACAGATGCAGATGTTATTGACGAGACATTACGATTAAAGAATCTCTTGGGAGCAGATGCGTTGAGAGATTGTGACGGAACAGAGATGCCAGAAGAACTTCTGTCAGAGCCGGTTAAGAAATACGCTACTTATTATACAACAAGAAAAGATAATGAGTGGGCAAGTGCCAATCCGGAAGAAATTCAGCAGGAATATTTGATCAGTAACCGTGTGACAGCAAGAGGCGAAACACTTCGTATTCGCTTAATGGAAGGATTTCACACAGAGCAGCTGAAAGTAAATACGTTAGATGATCCAAAACGTTGGTGGGAAGTGATCGACCGTACAACAGGAGAGATTGTTCCTACAGATAAATGGGAGTTTGATGAAGCTTCAGGAGAGGTTGAGATTCAGACAAAATCATATCATGAATATACAGTAAGCTTTCTGGCATTCCTTATTTGGGATCCGGTACATATGTACAATTTCATTACGAATGATTGGCAGGATACACCACATCAGTTAACATATGATGTGAGACAGCCGAAGACACAGAAGTATGTAAAGGAAAAGCTGAAAAGATGGTGTGAAGAGAATCCGAATATAGATGTTGTTCGATTTACAACATTTTTCCATCAGTTCACATTAACATTTGATGATCAGAAGAGAGAAAAGTACGTTGAGTGGTTCGGATACAGTGCAAGTGTAAGCCCATATATTTTAGAGAAGTTTGAGAAATGGGCAGGATATAAATTCCGTCCGGAATTTATCGTAGATCAGGGATATCACAACAGTATGTTCCGCGTACCGAGCAAAGAATTCCGTGACTTTATTGAATTCCAGCAGATTGAAGTTTGTGCACTCGCGAAAGAGCTGGTTGATATCGTTCACTCTTATGGCAAGGAAGCTATGATGTTCCTTGGAGATCACTGGATCGGAACAGAGCCTTATGGTAAATACTTTGCAGGCATCGGACTTGATGCAGTTGTAGGTTCTGTTGGAAGTGGTGTGACACTTCGTATGATTTCTGATATCAAAGGCGTTGATTATACAGAGGGACGTCTCTTACCATACTTCTTCCCAGATGTATTCTGCGAAGGCGGAGATCCGATCGGAGAAGCAAGAGACAACTGGAGAAAAGCAAGACGTGCTCTTCTTCGTTCACCATTAGACAGAATCGGATACGGCGGATACTTAAAACTTGCCAGTAACTGGCCGGGATTCATTGATGAGATCCAGAAAGTTGTTACAGAGTTCCGTCAGATTCATGAGAATATGCAGGGAACACCTTCCTATGTAGCACCATTTAAGGTTGCAATCCTCAACTGTTGGGGAGGACTGAGAAAGTGGATGTCTAATCAGGTACATCACGCAATTTGGCACAGAGAGACTTATTCAGCAGAAGGTGTGCTTGAGTGCTTAAGTGGTATGCCATTCGAAGTTGAATTCATCTCCTTTGATGACGTGAAGAAAGGTATTCCGGAAGACATTGGAGTAATCATCAATGTAGGTGATGCATATACAGCATTTAGTGGAGCTGAAAACTGGATCGATGAAGAAGTTGTAACAAATATTCGTCGCTTTGTTGACGAGGGAGGCGGATTCATCGGAGTTGGTGAACCGACAGCATATCAGCATCAGGGAAGATTCTTCCAGCTGTCAGATGTACTTGGCGTAGATCGTGAGATGTGTTTCTCACTTAATACAGATAAGTATAATGAATTAGATGCAAACCACTTTATTTTAGAGGATATTGAAGGTAAAATAGATTTTGGTGAGGGAACAAGCCGTGTCTATGCACAGGGCAAGAATTACCAGATCCTTGCAATGGATGGAGAGTACAGCCAGATGGTTGTTAATGAATATGGAAAAGGACATAGCGTATACTTTGCAGGTCTTCCATATTCTCCACAGAACTGTAGAATTCTTCTTCGTGCTATTTACTATGCAGCAGGCATGGAAAAAGAGATGAAGCATTACTATGTAACAAATGTTGATACAGAAGTAACTGTATTCCCGAAGAGTAAGAAGATCGCAGTTATTAATAACTCATCAGAAGCGCGACACACAGATGTATATATCAATGGCAACTGTGTATATGAACTGGATTTAGAGCCAGGCGAGATGCGTTGGGTAGATGATGTTGAATAAAGATAACTTATGAAACGCAAGGAATGCATTTCATATTTTATAAAGCAGTACTTTTAAATGTATAAGGAGGACAAAAACTATGAAAAAGAAAGTATTGAGCGCACTTTTAGTAGCAGCAATGTCAGTATCTGTACTTGCAGGATGCGGAAGCAAAGCTGACAACAACACTGATGCAAAGAATGATGCATCACAGGAAAACACACTGAGCGTATGGTGCTGGGATCCTAACTTCAACGTTTATGCAATGAAACAGGCAGAGGCAATCTACCAGAAAGATCACCCGGATTTCAAACTGGATATTCAGGAAAAAGTATATTCAGATATTGAGACAGCTCTGATCACAGCAGCTGAAGCTGATGATTACAGCACATTGCCGGACATCTTCCTGATGCAGGATTACTCTTTCCACAAAAACGTTGCAAACTATTCAGGAATCTTTACAGAACTGACAGATTCAGGAATTGATTTTTCAAATTTCTCAGCAGGAAAGTTAGCTGACTCTACAGTAGATGGAAAGAACTATGGTGTACCATTTGATAACGGTGCTACAATCATGGCAATCCGTAAAGACATGGTTGAGGCAGCTGGTCTTACAGTAGATGACTTCAAAGACACAACATGGTCAGACTTCATCGAAAAAGCTAAAAAAGTAGTTGAGACAAACAATGTTCCAATGCTTACAAGCTCAGGCGGATCTGAGATCATCATCGAGATGCTTCAGTCTGCAGGTGCTTCTCCAATGGTAGACGGAAAAGTTGACTTAGTTAATAACAAAGCTCTTAAGAAAGCAATCGAGACATACAAACAGCTCATCGACGAAGGAATCATGGTTGATTACACTGACTGGGATCAGTACATCGCTTCTATGAACAAGGGAACAGCAGCTGGTGTTATCCAGGGATGCTGGATCATGTCTTCAATTCAGGCAGCTGACGATCAGGCTGGAAAATGGTCTATCGTAAACATGCCTAAACTTGATGATGTTGAGGGTGCTACAAACTACGCAAACTGTGGTGGAGCAAGCTGGGCAGTATCTTCTAACTGCAAGAACACAGACCTTGCATATGACTTCCTTAAGACAACATTCGGTGGAAGCGTAGAGTTATATGATGATCTTCTTCCAAACGCTGGAGCAATCGCAAGTTACTTACCGGCTGCTGAGTCTAAAGTTTACAATGAGACATCTGATTTCTACGCTGGACAGGCTGTATACAAAGACATCGTAGACTTCGCTGGAAAGGTTCCTGGAATCGATTATGGCGCATACTACTCAGATGTTAGAAGTGCATTAACAGATGCAATCACAAATGTTGTTCAGAATGGCGCTGACATTGACAGCGAGATCAAGAACGCTCAGGATACAGTAGAATTTAATGTTGGTGAGTAATCATCAAAGATTAGAAACAGAACGTACCGGGAGTGCAGTATTGCGTTCCCGGTTCTGTTTTAGGAGAAAAAAATGGGAAAAAAGAAAACAAAATTGACATTAGAAAAAAAGTATAATCTTACCGGATGGGCGTTTTTGCTTCCAGCAGCTATTTTAATTTTTGTGTTTTGTTTTTATCCAATGGCACAGGCAATCCTGCTTTCTTTTAGAAAAACAGGGGGAGTGTTTACCGGGTTATCGAATTATACCAGAGTTTTCCAGGATAAAACATTTCAACAGTGCTTGTTTAATACGTTCTTTTACTTTTTGATCCAGGTGCCGATCATGCTTGTTCTTGCCTTGATCCTGGCACAGCTTTTGAATAGTCCAAAGATCAGATGTAAAGGTCTTTTCCGTACATTGATCTTCCTTCCGTGTGCAACATCACTTGTATCTTACTCTATGATCTTCAAGTCCTTGTTTGCTCCGGACGGAGTTGTGAACAGAGTTCTTACAGGAATTGGATTATCCTCTGTCGACTGGTTCCAGAGTACATGGCCGGCTCGTTGGGTAATTGTTATAGCTTTGATCTGGAGATGGACAGGATACAATATGGTATTCTATCTTGCAGGATTACAGAATATTGATTATTCCGTATATGAAGCAAGTTATATCGATGGAGCAACACCATTTAAACAGTTTATAAAGATTACAATTCCGCTTCTGAAGCCAACAATCCTTATGACAGCAATTATGTCAACTTCAGGAACACTTCAGTTGTTTGATGAGTCTATGAACCTGACAGCAGGTGGACCTGGTAAGTCAACTATGACATTGGCACACTACATCTACAATATTTCCTTTGTAGAGACACCGAAATTTAATTATGCAGCAGCATTGTCTGTATGTATTCTTATAATGGTAGCAATTCTGTCTGCAATTCAGATGAAAGTAGGTGACAAACGTGACTAAATTGAAATCAATAGTTTCTTATGCAGTGTTGATTATTGCAAGCTTTCTGTCTGCATTTCCACTGTATTACATGCTTTGCGGAGCAACAAACTCAAGTATCGATGTCGTAAGAGGTAAACTCTATCCGGGTACTCACTTGATAGAGAACTTTAAGACACTGGTAGGCATGCAGAATCTTGGGCTTGCAATGTATAACTCATTCCGAAATGCGATCATCATTACAGTTGTAGCACTGCTTGTGTGTTCAATCGCCGGATATGGATTCGAGATTTATCATGACAAAGGAAAAGATACTTTAATGAGTATTCTTCTTCTTGCAATGATGCTTCCTTTCGTAGCCATTATGATTCCGCTGTTTAAGATGTTTACTTCATGGGGACTGGTTAATACATGGATCGCGCTTGCGCTTCCGACAATTTCCACTCCGTTTATGATCATGCTGTTTAGACAGGCAGCTCGTTCTTTCCCGCATGATATTATCGAAGCAGCAAGACTTGAGGGATTAAACGAATTTCAGATCTTCTTTAAGATGTTTATCCCGGTTATGAAATCTACTTATGGAGCAGCTATGACGGTAACATTCATGAGTGCATGGAATAACTATTTATGGCCAACGATCATTTTACAGGACAGCAAAGCGATCACTATGCCGATGCTTGTAGCGAACCTGAAGAGTGGTTATAGTGTTGACTATGGTATGCTGATGCTTGGTGTATTGATTTGTACACTTCCGACTGCAATTATCTTCCTGTGCTTACAGAAGAGCTTTGCAAACGGAATTACAGGAGCGGTAAAATAATGCAGCAAAAGTATTGTATAAAACAGGAATGTTTAAGGAAGGCGCAGGGTGCCTTCCTTTTAGCACATAAAATGGGCTTGCTTGAGGATCCTTCTATGGAAGGTATCGAAGCAAGAAGACAGAACCATAATGAAAAGCTGAAAACGATGGAGCAGGAGAAGAAACTGTTCTATGGACCACGTTACTTTTCAGCACCGGCATATTTGCAGTATGAACTGACACGACTGAAACTGGATTTTGTCCAGCCAAGTGAGGCGGTTCGAAGCACAGGTCTGTGTCCGGATGTCACAGAGCAGGAGAAGAAAGAATTTTACGAAAAAAATACGGATTTATTCGGTCGATATTTTGGAGATCTCTTTACTTACGAAGAAGTAGAACAGATTATTGAAAAAAGATTACGGGAGGATGCATATGACAAGCTTATCGAAGACGTATTACGTGAGTTCGAAGACAGGAAATGATTCGAATGATGGACTGACAAGCGAAAGTGCATTCGCAAGTCTTTTTGCAATCAATCAGAGAAGTCTGCAGCCGGGAGATTATGTATTACTTGAACGTGGGAGCGTCTTTTACGGACAGTATCTTCAGGTAACAGATAGCGGAAGAGAAGATGCACCGATCGTGATCGGAGCTTACGGAGAAGGCGATGCGCCGCGTATTGAGGCTTGTGGGCAGGGAATCTGGTATCAGAATTATGGAGCCCCATTAGATTCACCAACTCATGTATATCGCGGGTATGTATCTTCCGCAGTTCTGCTGTATGATGCAGAATATATCATCGTAGAAGATCTGGAGATCACAAACGAAGCAGACAAAATTATCGGCGAGTACTATTCCCTTGGAGACAAGATGAACCGCACAGGTGTTGCTGTTGTAGCAAAAGACAAAGGTGTACGACACGGTATCACACTGCGTAATCTGCTGATCCATGATGTGAATGGTAATGTATATGATAAGCATATGAATAACGGTGGTATCTATATGACAGCACTTCGTCCGGAGAACGAAGAACTGACCGGAGTAGCACGTTATAAAGATGTCACAGTTGAGGGATGCTTTGTGTATCAGGTGAGCCGTTGGGGAATTGCTGTCGGTTATACTTATGCACATGACAAGTTCCAGGGAGCAGAGCTTGATGAGGAAATCTTCCTGAAATATGGTCACGAAAATATGCTGATCCGCGATAATTATGTAAAGGCAGCAGGTGGTGACGGCATTACATCGATGTATGCACTTCGTCCACTTGTAGAGCACAATATGGCAGATTCCATCGCCTGTGAGATCAATGATCGGATCTATAGCGAACCGGCAGATCGACTGGGAAAGGTGGCAGCAGCTATCTGGCCTTGGAAGTGTAAGGATGCGTTGTTCCGATATAATGAAGGCGCTGATACAAGACTGAATCAAGACGGTATGGCATATGATGCAGATTCCGGTGACGGAACAATTTATGAGTATAATTACAGCAGACAGAACGAAGGCGGATGTGTGATGTTCTGTTTGCAGGAAGCAATTCATAATACGTTCCGTAACAATGTCAGTTTTGATGACCTTGGAGGAACGATCAGTCCGGCAGAGAACCCGGATGCACTGATCAAAGATAATACTTTCTATGTAAGAAAAGGCGTTCCGTTCGTTCGTAAAAATATGGATGGCGGTAATTATACATTAGAGAATAATCAGATTGTTGATTTGGAAAACTAAAAATTTGATGCTAAAAAAGATTATGAAAAAAACATTTTTTCATGGTCTTTTTTAAATGGAAATAAATAAAAAAGAAATTTCTGTTTAGTTCCGAATTAGACAAAAATGGCATGAAAATCAACTAAAAAAAACGAGCCGAAAAAAAACCAGATTGCTATAATGAAGTTAATGTGGATAAAAAGAATCTATGTGAAGATAAAACAAAAATTCAAATAGGAAGGGCGCAGGATTTATGAAGAATCGAAAGAAGCAATTCCTAAAGCTTGGAATCATTCTATTGGCGATTGCCATTACAGGAATTGTTGCCGGAATCATTCAATATAAAAAGGCAAATCAATTCGATCTTACTGTTGCGGAACACGTGATTAGCAAAGAAGAGTATCTGAACTGTATGAAAGCAGTTGAATATGATACAAAGATACAGATTCAGCAGGAGTATGGCGCTATATATGAAGATGACTTCTGGAAAAAACAGTATGATGGAAAACACGGGTATGAAATTTTGGCGGATAATACAGTAGAAGAGTTGAAACACATTCATGCTGTTTACGATCTTGCAAAAGAACAGGGAGATATCACAGACAGTAGTTATGAAGCACTGGAAAAGCGCTGGAACGATGAAAATACAGAACGTAGTGAGAAGGTAGAAAAAGGCGAAGTGATTTACGGACTTAAAGAATACACTTTTCAGCTTTATCTGGATTATGAAATCAGCACGTTAAAAGAAAAGTACTGTAACGATACCAATCGTGAAGGTATGAAACTGACAGAGGATGAAATACAGGAACACTATCAAAGTCGAGAGTGGATCTTTGGAGACAGCGATGAAAATGCAGACCTTGAGATGGCAAGGATCGCGGTCGAAAGAGAACTGCGTGAGCAGAAGTATGATGATATGATCACGCAGCGTGAAACAGATTCTCAGGTGGCAGGTAACATGGAGAATGTAAACCGAATAACCTTGAAGAATATACAATAATGGAGGGAGAAAAGCTATGAAGAAAAAATGGATGAGTCGTACGCTGGCTCTTGCGCTTGCTGGAACAACAGTTGCATCAATGGTGCCGACAGTTCCGGTTAATGCAAAGGAGTCTGCTGCGACAGGAACAACCTATTACGTTGATTCAAAAGGTGGAAACGACAGTAATGATGGAACTTCTGAAAGCAAGGCATTCAAAACACTTGATAAGGTGAATGGCCTTAACCTTGAGCCGGGAGACACCGTTCTTTTGAAAAAGGGATCTGTATTTGAGGATCAGGCTCTTAAGTTCACAAAAGAGGACAGCGGTACTGCAGAAGCACCGGTAAAAGTATCTACCTATGGAGAGGGAGACAGACCAAAGATCAATACAAATGGTCATGGACAGTGGGAGCTGAATTATGGTACTCCGCTGGATAACCAGAACCATAAATGGAAAGGTACTGTTTCTTCCAGTATTTTAATTGAAGATGCTGAATACCTTGAAATCGAAGGTCTCGAGCTGACCAACGACAGAAAGAGTACAACCGATACCGAAAAAGATAAAGTGTATAATGATGCAAACGCAATGGACAGAACCGGTGTTGCCGGAGTTGCAAAAGATAATGGAACTGTAGATCATATCGTATTAAATGATCTTTATATCCATGATGTAACAGGAAACGTTTATAACAAGCATATGACAAACGGCGGTATCTATTTCATCGTTGCAAAACCAACGAATGAAGGAGAAACCGGAATTGCAAGATACAATGATATCCAGATTAGAAACTGTTCTCTGAATAAGGTAAACCGTTGGGGAATTGCAGTTGGATATACCTATCAGTGGAAAAAAGTTGAAAACACTGGAATCTTGTCAGATGAAATAATGGCAAAATATGGTTCCTCCAATGTAGTCATCGAGAACAACTATCTGAACCACGTAGGTGGAGATGCAATCACAACCATGTATCTGGACAGACCATTGATTCAGTACAATGTGTCAGAGAACGCAGCTGAACAGATTAATACAACAGATTATGCACAGAAACAGCCAAGACTGGATGCAAATGGAAATGAAATCGGTAAACAGGACGTTGGTGCAGGACGAGTGGCAGCTGGTATCTGGCCATGGAAATGTAAAAATGCAGTTTTCCAGTACAACGAATGTTTTACAACATTAAATGCTTCCAATGGTAACGGCGACGGACAGCCTTGGGATGCTGACTATGGTGACGGAACAAACTACCAGTACAACTACAGCCATGGAAATACCGCAAGTACGATCATGTTCTGTGGACCGGAGTCTGTTAACAATACATTCCGTTATAATATCAGTCAGAATGAAGATATGGGACCTCTGGATCCGGCAGGTAATACAGGAAACTGTCAGGTTTACAACAATACGTTCTATATCAAAGAAGGTCTTAATACCATCTGGCACAGAAGTCATGGCAATGGCGGTCCTGTAGATATGGAAAATAATATTTTCTACTTCGCAGGTAATACACAGGCTACAGTAAACAACTGGAATCCTAGCGGAAATAAGACCTTCAGCAACAACTTATATTATAATGTAAAGAATTATCCGAACGATGCAGCGGCTGTAAAAGTAGACGCAGGAACACAGGTGCTTGTGGATGCAGGTTCTGGTCCGGATTCTGTAGCAACAGACAAAGCAGCTAGAAAACACGAAGATCCAACTAAAGAAACAGTATTCGACGGATACAAGCTTGCAGAAAACTCTCCGGCGATCAATGCTGGTAAAGTAGTAGTTGACAGAAATGGTTATACGATCGATCACGACTTCTTCGGACATGCGATTACAGCAGTACCGGAAATCGGAGCAGCAGAAAGTGATGTAGTTGCAAATGCACTTATCCTGAGATCTAACGTATATAAAGTTGATGGAACAAACGTAAGTGAGCTTCCGAAGAATACGACAGTAGATGCATTTCTTAAAAATATCATCGTAGATACAGGCGTCAACGTTACTGTTAAAGACGGTGAGAAAGTACTTGAAGGAACAGATGTTGTAAAGGGAGGAGCAACAATTGTTCTTTCATATGAAGGAAAAGAAGATGTAACTTATACAGTCGTTGCAAGTTCTGATAAAGAACTGAAAGCTTCTTACTATGAAGTGAGAGAAACAGGGGTACAAGTTCCTTACACAGAGAAAAATCCGACAACAGTAAAGGAATTGAAGGCGAGTCTTACGGTAGCTGATACAGCAACTATCACTGTATTAAATGCTGAAAAAGAACTGGCAGATAAGGATGCAGTAGCAGATGGAATGACACTTCGTATCACAGCGGAAGATGGAACTACGAATGACTATGCGATCAAGCAGAAAAATGAATACAACTGGACGAAGGATTTTATAAACGGACAGCAGGGAAATGTCTGGTTCGGACAGATGAAGGACGGATCCGGTGACTGGGCGAATATGACATCTGTTGATAAAGATGGCTGGCCAAACTGGGCTACTCATACATATTATGGACCTGGTATTGATGATGATCAGCATGTAACTACAGCAAGCAGTCCAGACAAACACGGTTTACTTTCTGCACCGCCAAGCACAAATATCTCAACAGCTATGGCATACAGAGTACCGAAGAGCGGAACAGTATCATTCAAAGTCAGAGATAATGAGCCATATCTTCGTCAGACTGGAAACGCAGGCGGAACAGTTACCTTAAGCCTCTATGTAAATGGAACAGAGAAGAAGAACTTGACACTTACAACCAGTAAAAAGAAAGAAGGAAACTGGGAAAAGGCAGAAGAAATCGAAGTGACTCGGGGTGACATCATCCGTGTAGTAGCAAAATGTAACGGAAACCCAAGCAAACCATCTGCTCATATTACACCGATTATTACTTACGTAGATAAAGCAGCTGCAGATAAAGAAACTCCAACAGTTCCGGCAGATGTGAAAGCATCCGAGATTGCTCATACAGGAGCAAAGCTCACTTGGACAGCATCTAAAGATAACGTAGAAGTAGCCGGATACAATGTATACCTGAACAATGAGAAAGTAAATGATGAACTTATCACAGGAACAGAGTATGATCTGGCAGCCCTTACAGCAAATACTGAGTACAACGTAACAGTAACAGCAGTGGATGCTGCAGGAAATGAGTCTGAAAAATCAGAAGCAGCGACATTTACAACACTGAAGGAAGCAGACCTTACAGAACTTACAGCAACGATTGCTGAGGCAGAAAAAATTCTTAAAGCAGAAGATAAAGATAAATATTCTGCAGCAGCTCTTGTAGAACTTCAGGAACTTGTGAATGCAGGAAAGCTGTTGACAGCAACATCTACTCAGGAAGCTGTAGATAAGAAGAAAGATGAAATCACAGCAAAACTTGCTGATATTCAGACACAGTTTACAATCACAGCAACAGCAGGTGAAGGCGGAAAGATTGCACCGGAAGATACAACAAAAGTTTATAAGGGAACATCCAAAGTATTCACGATCACTCCTGACAAGGGATACCATATTGAAAGTATTACAGTGGACGGAGAAAATGTAGAAACTATTGCAACAGAGTATGCTTTCGAAGATATTGTTGCAAATCATACAATTGAAGTAACATTTGCAAAAGATGAGCTTACAATTGCGAAAGAAAATCTGTTAGCAACAATTAATACAGCAAACAAAAAACTTGCAGAGACAGAGCAATACACACCGTCATCTTTGAAAGATCTTGAAGATGCAGTCAAAGCTGCGCAGGCTATTTACGACGATCCAGATGCTGATCAGAATAAAGTAAATGAAGCAAAGACAAATGTAGAAGATAAGATGAAAGCTCTGAAAGCGAGAGCAAAGAAAGATGCTCTGAAGCTTGCAATTACAGCAGCAGAAGGCGATGCCGCATTAGTTGACAAATACACAGAAGAGTCTATCGAGAAACTTCAGAAAGCAATCAAAGAAGCAAAAGAAGTATTAGCTGATGAGAATGCATCACAGGAAGAAGTAGACGCAGCAGAGAAAGCAGTTCAGGCAGCACAGAAATCTCTTGTTGAGAAAGAGACACCGAAGCCGGAGGCACCTGTTAAGAAGGATGAACTGAAAGCTGCTGTAGAAGATGCAACAAAGGTTGTAGGAGATACAGATCAGTATACAGAAGAGTCCCTTGCAGCACTTCAGGCAGCAATCGATAAAGCAAATGCAGTACTGGATAATCCAGAAGCAACACAGGCTGAGATCGACGCAGCAGTGAAAGCTGTAAAAGAAGCAAAAGAAGCCCTGAAAGTAAAAGAAGACAAGAAAGACGACAGCAATAAGGGCGACGACAAGAAGGATGACAATAAGAAGGATGATGGCAACAGCGGAACATCCAACAATGGTTCATCTAATGGCGGATCAAACAATAACGGATCATCCAATGCAGGATCTACTAATACTGGATCAGGCAACAAAGGTACTACAAGTACTGGAAACAATACATCAAATGCAGTGAAGACTGGAGATACAACAAATGTAGTAACATGGTTGTTCGCTTTAGCAGCATCGGCAGCTGCAGGACTTGGTGTAGTAAAACGTAAAAAAGAGGATTAAGAAACACTTAACCTTGGCTTTATAAAAGGAAAAAATTAGTTCAAACAGGCGGGAGTCAGGAAGTCCTGATTCCTGCCCGTATGAATAATGAGGAGGAACAAAATGAAGAAAAAGACCGTATCAATGTTTATGGGCCTTGTTCTTGGAGTGACAACTGTATTTAGTTCAATTGGACCGGCAGTTGTCACTGTATCAGCTGCTGAAAGCGGAGTGACAGATTCTGAGTGTACAAAGACAGGTACAGCAGAACCAGAATCAGATAAAGTTGTACCAGATGCGAATCAGTATAAATATCAGAAAGATGAACTGGCAGCATTCTGCCACTTTGGTCCGAATACGTTCAATGAAATTGAGTGGGGAGAGCATTACGGAGATAAAAAACCGAGTGAAATCTTTACATTGAAAGATAACTTTGATGCAGACACACTCGTACGTACATTAAAGAATGCAGGATTCAAGAAACTCATTATAACAGCGAAGCATCATGATGGTTTCTGTATCTGGCCGAGTGCATATACAGACTATGATGCAGAGGCAGCAGGGTATAAAGGAGATATTCTTGAGGAGATATCTACTGCGTGTACAAACTATGATATGGACATGGGACTTTACCTGTCTCCATGGGATATTCATGAGCCATCTTACGGATATTATGATGCCAATGGAAAACCGACAACCAAGGAAAATGACGTTTTGGATTATAACGAATACTATAATAATCAGTTAGAAGAAATTCTTGGAAATTCAAAGTACGGCAATAACGGACATTTTGTTGAAGTATGGATGGATGGAGCCAAAGGAAGCGGTGCTAATGCACAGGACTATGAGTTTACAAAATGGTTTGATACAATCCAGACACATCAGGGAAAAAAGGCAGGCAAGGATGCTGACTGTATGTTATTCGGAGCTCAGGCATATACAACCGTTCGCTGGATTGGAAATGAAGACGGTGTAGCTTTTGAGGATACCTGGGCAAAGTCAAATGTCAATTATGAGAAGAATACTATTGACAGCAATGGAAGTACACCTTATTCCAAAGGATATGAAAATGGTAATAAATGGACAGTTCCGGAGTGTGACGGACGTATTACATCCGGATGGTTCTGGGGAACTCAAAAGAAGACTCCGAAGACAATTACACAGCTTGCTAACATGTACTTTGATTCTGTAGGACATAATGCAACCATGCTTCTGAATGTACCGCCGAATAACCAAGGTACAGTGGATCAGCCGATTCTGAATAGAATAGAGGAATTTGGTCAGAATGTGGAAGAGTCTTTCAGAACCAATCTGGCAAAAGCAGAAGGAACCACAATTGTAGCATCTGATGTTCGTGGCAATGATGCGAAATTTAAACCGGGCAATGTGGTAGACAGTGACGATTCTACTTACTGGACAACAAATGATGGTAAAACAAGCGGAAGTCTTACTATTAAGTGGAATACAGCGAAAAAGTTTGATGTGGTTTCATTCGAAGAAGCAATTCAGAAAGGACAGCACATCAACAGCTATAAAGTTGAGTACAAAGCGTCTGACGATGCACAGTGGCAGACACTGAAAAGCGGAAAAACTGTTGGTGCAAAGAGACTGGTTAGAACAGCTCCGGTATCAGCAACTCAGGTGAAGATTACAGTAGGAACATCAGACGGAAAAGTACCGATGTTGAGTGAAGTTGGTGTATACAAAGCAAGCGAAGGATTCCAGCTGGCAGGAGCAGCGCCGGAAGGCATGGATACAACAAGTGTTAATGAGACAAGTAAGTTTACATTTAGCTCCACAGGATGGAATCCTCAGACAGGAAGCCAGTACATCAACGGACAGAATACATGGTCCAATAAAGCAGGTGCAGAGTTTACTTACAAATTTAGCGGAACAAAAGTATATCTGATGGGTACAACAGATCCAGGTCATGGACAAGCGGATGTTTATATTGATGGTAAGCTAGTAGAAACAATTAATACACATGCAGAAAGCAGATCCACAGGAGCAAAAATCTTCGAATCTGAAGATTTAGAGGATAAAGAGCATACATTAAAACTTGTAGCAAAGACAAATGCTGCAATCGGTGTAGAAGCGGCTTACGTAATCAACAATGGTGGCGTAGGAATGATCGAACTTGAGAATTCTGCATACACAATGAATGAAGACTCCTCATTGGATGTAAAAATCAAACGTGTAGGTGGAACAAAAGGAACCATCACAGCTAAGATCCAGCCAAACCCAGGAAGTGCAATCCAGGATGACTTTAATACCGAGTTCTCGCCAAATGTTACATTAGAGGATGGCGTATCAGAAAAAATTGTTAAAGTAGCAGAGACAAGACGAAATACCAATATAACTGGTGACCGTGTATTCTCAATTGAGCTGACAGAAAAAAAACCGGAGAATGCAATCATTGGATTTAATGGTTCTGCAAGAATCACAATCAAAGATGCAGATGGAATTACAAAAGATAAACTTCAGACATTGGTTACGAATTCAGCGGCGTTGGAAGAACATCTTTATTCAGAAGGATGGGACGCATTTGCTAAAGCACTGAAGACAGCTCAGGAAGTAGTGGAAAATGAGAGTGCAACAGATGCAACAATCAGAAGCGCATACACAGAACTGGAAAGTGCAAAAAATGCATTAGTAGCACGTAAAAAATATACAGAAGCAGACAGATTCAACTTCTTATGGAAAACAGGAACAAGTGCTAAGCTGGAAGCGGAATTTGCGACAGAGTTAAATAATAGCAATGATTCAGATTCTGATCCGAATTGGCCGATGAAGATTGCAGATAATAGCGATGCAAGTAATGGAAAATTTGTCACAGATATGGCATTCAAAGATGTTTTGAAATATGCTTATCATGCAGACAAAGCAGGCACCTATCATGTGGTTATGAGATATCGCAGTGGATCCGCTGAAAATGCGAAAAATGGTATCAAGATTACAGAAGCAGAAGGAAAGATCGCAGAGAAAACAGTTGTAGTTGATCCGACAAAGAATAACGGAAGCGTTGTTTTTGGAACTGTAGAATTTGATATTGAAGTAACAACACCTGGAGATGGAATGATCTCTATTACAGCACCGGATACCAATAAAGGTCCTGGAATCGACTACTTCATCATTAGCCCGAAGAGTGTTAAATTAGAAAAATTTGCCATCACAGCTACAGCCGGCGAAGGTGGAACTATCACAGCTGAGAGTCTTACAGAAGGCAAAGTAGACGTAACAGAAGGCGAAAGCGCAACATTTACAATTACTCCGAATTCAGGATATGAAATCGCAGATGTAAAAGTTGATGGAAATTCCGTAGGAAAGAAAACTTCTTACACATTTAGTGATGTGGATAAAGCACATAAAATTGAGGCAACATTTGCATTTGCAAATTATACAGCAGAAAATCCATTTAAATTCCCAGAAACAAAGGGAGTAACAAGTACACTGGAAGCAGAACATGCTACAGAATTGATTAATAGTAATGATTCAGATTCTGATCCGAACTGGCCGCTTGCAATTACTTCTGAGGGCTGGGCAAGTAATGGAAAATTCCTGAACTGTATGGCATACAAAGATTATGCTAAGTACGCTTATACAGCAAACGTTCCTGGAATTTATAAAGTAACAGGTACTTATCGTGCAGGCGCATTAAATAAACTGGCATTTTCTGAGGAAGGAAGTAAGATTGAGGCAGCGCAGGTAGAATGTCCGTCAACAAAAGAAGGTAACAACTTAACTGTGAAGACATTCGAACTTAACATTGAAGTAAAAACTGCTGGAGCAGGAACTTTGGTTCTTACAGCACCGGATGAAAACAAAGCTCCACAGCTTGATAAACTGGATATTCAATTGATAAGAACTGCAAGTGAAGCAGACCTTACAGAACTTACAGCAACGATTGCTGAGGCAGAAAAAATTCTTAAAGCAGAAGATAAAGATAAATATTCTGCAGCAGCTCTTGTAGAACTTCAGGAACTTGTGAATGCAGGAAAGCTGTTGACAGCAACATCTACTCAGGAAGCTGTAGATAAGAAGAAAGATGAAATCACAGCAAAACTTGCTGATATTCAGACACAGTTTACAATCACAGCAACAGCAGGTGAAGGCGGAAAGATTGCACCGGAAGATACAACAAAAGTTTATAAGGGAACATCCAAAGTATTCACGATCACTCCTGACAAGGGATACCATATTGAAAGTATTACAGTGGACGGAGAAAATGTAGAAACTATTGCAACAGAGTATGCTTTCGAAGATATTGTTGCAAATCATACAATTGAAGTAACATTTGCAAAAGATGAGCTTACAATTGCGAAAGAAAATCTGTTAGCAACAATTAATACAGCAAACAAAAAACTTGCAGAGACAGAGCAATACACACCGTCATCTTTGAAAGATCTTGAAGATGCAGTCAAAGCTGCGCAGGCTATTTACGACGATCCAGATGCTGATCAGAATAAAGTAAATGAAGCAAAGACAAATGTAGAAGATAAGATGAAAGCTCTGAAAGCGAGAGCAAAGAAAGATGCTCTGAAGCTTGCAATTACAGCAGCAGAAGGCGATGCCGCATTAGTTGACAAATACACAGAAGAGTCTATCGAGAAACTTCAGAAAGCAATCAAAGAAGCAAAAGAAGTATTAGCTGATGAGAATGCATCACAGGAAGAAGTAGACGCAGCAGAGAAAGCAGTTCAGGCAGCACAGAAATCTCTTGTTGAGAAAGAGACACCGAAGCCGGAGGCACCTGTTAAGAAGGATGAACTGAAAGCTGCTGTAGAAGATGCAACAAAGGTTGTAGGAGATACAGATCAGTATACAGAAGAGTCCCTTGCAGCACTTCAGGCAGCAATCGATAAAGCAAATGCAGTACTGGATAATCCAGAAGCAACACAGGCTGAGATCGATGCAGCAGTGAAGGCAGTAAAAGAAGCAAAAGAAGCTCTGAAAGTAAAAGAAGACAAGAAAGACGACAATAATAAGGGCGACGACAAGAAGGATGATGACAAGAAAGATGACAATAAAAAGGATGACAGCAACAGCGGAACATCCAACAATGGTTCATCTAATGGCGGATCAAACAATAACGGATCATCCAACAAGAATACTACAAGCACTGCAAATAAGACATCAAATGCAGTAAAAACAGGTGATGCAGCAAATGTAGCAGGTGTAGCAGGAGTTGCAATCCTCTGTCTGGCAACAGGAATTGTTGTTGTACTGATTAAAAGAAAGAGAATAAGATAAAATGATTGTAGTTATAAGTCTTATTATGATTCTATCATTTCTGCTAAGCGCAGTAGTTATTATGTGTTTATGTAAAGAATCGATAAACTGGCGTAATGAACAGTGCAGTTATGATTTAGAAGAAAGCATAGAACTGTAAAAAAGAAAATTGGTACAAAAGAAATAACTAATCAGAGAAACCCAGGAGTAAAATCCTGGGTTTCTGATTAGTTATTTAATTAAAAACGTCTTCCTGTATTGAGAAGGTTTTGCATTAATAATGCTTCCAAAGACTTTAGAATAGTGCTGAGAGTCTTTGAATCCAACCTGCAGTGCGATTTCCGTTAAGGTTAAATTGGTATCCTGCATTAGCTCAATGGAGCGATTGATACGATAAATATTAATATAGTTTGATAATGTGACGCCCATATAACTCTTGAAAAGTTTACTAAGATAACGGACGGAAATATGCAATTGTTGTGCAATGTCTTCTTGTAAAATTTTTGTAGCGTAATGTGTTTGAATATAATTCAATGTATAAGCTACATAACTGTTTTGAAGTTGAGGCTCTGTATGTTCACGTTCATGTACAAGCTCTGTGTGATCAAGAATATGGAGCATCAGGTTCATAAGAGCAACATTAAGATTAGCGGCTGTAAACAGACTGTCAGAGGAAGTATGCAAATCAATCAATTTCTGAAGATGCTTATCAATCGTTTCATCAGAGATGAGTCGATAATAAAAATGTGAAGAAAATAATACAGCATGAAGAAGCGTAATCGGGAATATTCCATCATGATCAAGAATGATAGTTGAAAACATATCAGGGTTGAAATGTATATGCTGAAACTCGCAATCTGAAGTATCATTCAGATAAAAAGAATGCACCATATCAGGAAGGATCATAATAAAGTCACCTTTTGTACAATGCAGGGTTTCTGATTGAATATCCATATAACATTCTCCGGAAAGAATTCGATAAATCTCAATATTAGTATGTAAGTGTCGACCGAATGTATAACCTGCCTTTCGATACGACACAACTGCTCCTGATAAAATAGAATCAGATAGAGACATCTGTTTAGAAACAGTATTTTTGGGGGAAGAGTCGGAAGTCCTACTGGGGTGAGTTAGAAGATTCGATCCAGTTTGTTCAGTATGATTTTTTGTCATAAATTTATGCCTCCATAATTAAGTGAAAGATAAACCAAATTAAAATCTATTATAACACAAATATAAGAAAAACACACAAAAAAATATATAAATTTACGATAAATTCATAAATTTTATAGAGTGTTTTCTGAGGAGAAGTCCTAGACGATGAGGAAAAATCACATAAATGGAAAGTGTCTCGCATGTGAGATTGTTGCTTTTATCAATTCCAATCCATTTGCGCAAGTAAAGATTAATGCAAAGATGTTTTGTAAGGAGAAGAAAAAATAGAGGTAACCCAAAATGGGCAAATTTCAGATAATAAAAAAGAGAACCCATTGAAAATCAAAGGTTTCTCTTGCATTTCATCAATGCGGAAGAGGAGACTTGAACTCCCACAGGATAAAACTCCCACTAGAACCTGAATCTAGCGCGTCTGCCATTCCGCCACTTCCGCTCGACACAAATTATCTTATCATAGAGCGAACGGTTTGTAAAGCCTAAAAAATAAATTCTATATATTGTTTGAATAATTTCGATTTATCAGAAAACTTTAATAAAATTTTTATTGACTCTGTGATGGATTTGTATTATAGTTTCTCGTTGATATTTTGAAGAAAAATAACAGTGGGAGGAAGAGATATATGACACTTTATCAGGAGTTACAGCTCAGTTCAGTTGCATCTAAGCAGCTGATCAAAGCGACAGAAGACAAGAAGGAAAGACGTAGACACATTCTTATTTATAATTTTAAAGTCTATCTTGTAATGGCATTTTGTGTGGCGGTAGTTTCCTTATACAGTCATTTCACAGGGAATAACAACAGTGTAGTAGGCGTTACAGTGCTTCTTGCGGTGCTTGTTCTTCGACAGGCAGATTTTGGAATTCGTACAACGCACGGATTGGCCTCAATCGTCGGAATCTTTGGAATATTGATTGCAGGACCGAAGCTTTCGAATATGGTGTCACCGGTTCCGGCATTCTTTATTAATGTAGTATGTATTTTGCTTCTTATGATTCTGGGATGTCACAATGTGATCATGTACAATCATTCTACATTTGTTCTTGGATATCTTCTTCTCCAGGGATATGATGTGACCGGACAGGAGTATTTGTATCGCGTGGCTGGCCTTTTGGTTGGAATGGTATTGTGTATGGCAATCTTCTATAAGAATCAGAAGAACAGACCGTATAGAAGATCATTTTTTGATTTGTTCCGCGAGTTCAATATCAGCTCTGCAAGAAACAGATGGTACATTCGTCTTTCATTTGTTGTTTCCAGTGCAATGTTATTCATGTCATTGCTTGGACTTCCGAGAGCAATGTGGGCGGGGATCGCAAGCATGTCTGTTTGTCTTCCATTCCCGGATGACTGTAAAGAGCGGGCAGGAAAGAGAGCTGCATTTAATATAGTAGGATGTCTGTTATTTGTTATCCTGTATTTGGTGCTTCCGGAGTCAATGTATCCATACATCGGAATGATCGGAGGAATTGGAGTTGGATATTCTGCAGGGTATGCATGGCAGACAGCATTTAATACATTTGGTGCATTGTCGATTGCATCCGGCTTGTTTGGGATGCCGTATGCGGTAGCGCTTCGTATTGGGGCAAATGTATTTGGCGCGGTATACACGATGGCTTGCAATAAGATTCTGCCGAGACTGGCAGCAGTGTTTGAGCAGAGAAGAGAACAGGTTAGTGAATGACACTCCATTTTTCGTACAAACGCTCCAGTGACCATGCGGCATTTGCCGGGCTGGTGGAAGGGAGTACAAGGATCTCTCTTCCTGTCAGCGGCTGCTGATATTTCTTATAAAGAGCTCCGGCTTTATTTCCATTTGCATAGATTTGTCGAATCTGACAATGATCTAAGATTTGTTTCAAATCAGTTGGTGTCACATTCTTGATACTGCTGTCACTGGAGCCTTTGATGTCACAGCTTTGAATAACATCCCAGATGGCGATATGGTGGCGGAGCAACATGGCCGTTTTCTCTTCAACTGTCTGCGGAGTTTCCTCCTCACAAAGTTTCGCCAACAATTTCCAGAATCGATTTTGTTTATGTCCGTAGTAGAAATTATTTTCCCGTGATTTTACAGAAGGAAGCGTTCCAAGAATCAGAATCTCGGAGTCTTCATTATATATTGGTTCAAAGGAATGGGTGATGTGTTCATATTCCATGGTTGTGCTCACTTTCTGATGGTTTGGAGTAAGTTTTATAACAAGTATAGTGTCTTGAGGAGATTGTGTCAATGATACTGTTTGCGTTGCTGGTCGCACATCGTGTGAACAGTAACCTGTTTGCTACAAGGAGCAACTTCGCATCTACACAAAGGTTGCTTTTACCTGCGTAATGGATTATACTAGTCTGACAGGGAATTTTGAAACGGAGGATTTTACAATGAAAATTGCAGTAACTTATGACAACGGAAATATTTTCCAGCATTTTGGAAAGACAGAGACTTTCAAAGTGTACGAAGTGGAAGATAATAAGGTGGTTTCCAGTGAAGTGATCGGTTCTAATGGGGAAGGACACGGAGCACTGGCAGGACTGCTTGCAGGACAGAACGTAGATGTTCTGATCTGTGGTGGAATCGGTGGCGGAGCTCAGACAGCACTTGCAGAGGCTGGTGTTGAATTGTGTTCAGGCGCTCAGGGAGATGCAGATCAGGCAGTAGAGGCATACCTGAAAGGCGAGCTTGCATCCAGAGGAGCTACATGTGATCATCATCACCATGAGGAAGGACATTCTTGTGGAGATCATGAAGAGGGACATTCTTGCGGAAGCAGCTGCGGTGGCGGATGCGGATCACACACTACAATGGAAGGAAAGAATGTTGGAAAGAAATGCCGTACACATTACAAAGGAACATTCAATGACGGAACTCAGTTTGATTCTTCTTATGACCGTGGAGAGCCGCTTGAGTTCGTATGCGGTGCAGGGCAGATGATCAAAGGATTTGATGCAGCAGTAGCTGATATGGAAGTTGGTCAGGTAGTGGACATCCATCTGATGCCGGAAGAAGCTTATGGAATGCCGAATCCGGAAGCTATCTTCACAGTAGAGATTGCAGAACTCCCGGGATCTGAAGACCTTGAAGTGGGACAGCAGGTTTACCTGTCCAATCAGTATGGACAGCCATTCCCGGTAAAGGTAACAGCTAAGGAAGAGACAACAATCACTTTCGATGCAAACCATGAGATGGCAGGAAAAGAACTGAACTTCAAGATTGAGCTTGTATCAGTAGAATAAAAAGTGAATAGAAGTAATTAGAAATTCCAGTAAGAAATATCTAATAAGAAACATAGAAAGAGGGCGGTGCTTCAACGATTGAGAAATCGTAAAGTACTGCCCTCTCTCTGTAATTGCAGGTAAAGATTTAAATTGCTACGGATTTACACTATCACTTACAATCTTTCCATCCATAATGCGGACAACACGATCAACTTGATTAGCAATTTCATCATCATGTGTAATGATAATAACTGTTCTTCCAGACTTATGAAGATCTTTCAGAATATTCATGATCTCGATAGTCGACTTACTGTCCAGGTTACCGGTCGGCTCATCAGCAAGGATGATCGGCGGCTGTGCGGCAATTGCTCTGGCTACAGCAACACGCTGCTGCTGTCCACCGGAAAGCTGGTTCGGTCTGTGATCCATACGGTTTTCCAGTCCAACTTTCGATAGAGCTTCCCCGGCAATCTCTTTTCTTTGCTGCTTTCCAAGTCCGCGATAGATCAGTGGAAGTTCTACATTTCCAAGTGCATCCAGGTTTGGAATCAGATTAAATCCCTGAAAGATGAAGCCGATCTTGTGATTGCGGATATCAGACAGTTCATTGTCTGAGAGATTGGCAACATCTTTTCCGTCCAGAAAATATTCCCCGGAATCGGGTGTGTCGAGACAGCCGAGCATATTCATAAATGTAGATTTACCAGAACCGGAATGTCCGACAATGGCAATAAATTCCCCCTGGTTGATTTCAAGAGAAACATCATCCAGTGCGCGGACTTCATTTTCTCCAGGATTGTAGATCTTGTACATATTTTTAACACGAATGAGTGGCTCCATAATAACCTCCTTAAAAAATAAAATAAATGACTCAATAAGAATTCTAATTTCCAAAATAAGCATTGAGTCCAAGAACCAGACCATCAGCCAGACTGTTTAGTGTGGAATCACTGTGGTCAGAGCTTGCATTTCCAAGTTCCATATCAACAGACGGAATTGTACTATAAGAAGTCTGTGTCAGATCAATATTCATAGAACCATTTTGGTAAATGGTCATTCCTTCTGTACGAAGTCCTTCTACAAGAGAGGCCCCAAGTGCATCATGTTCCTGCCAGTGGGAAGCGACAGGTTCCATACTTTTCAGACCATCCGGCACAGAAATGTAGAAACAGCCTTTGTCATATCCCAATCCATCTCCATCCCAGTGGAGTGAGATGTGACAGTCAGCTACATTGTTACAGAGTACGGTGCGGGCAACATTATCAAGCTGGACATCGTCGCTATTTCTCACCATAAGGACATCATATCCTTGAGCAAGCAGCCTATCTTTCAGAATCTGAGCCATCTGAAGTGTAACAGTGCTTTCAGCAGTTCCATCGTTAAATGTCATTCCCCCGGAAACTGCAGTCGCATAAGTTGCACCCTGAGCAGTGCTTCCGCCGGTTGTCTTTGGAGAACCATCCGGGTGACACTGTGTCTTTACAGAAGCACCACCGGAAGTTCCATGTCCGGCATTCACGCCAACGACGATATCCTTGCGGTCAGAATCTGCAAGATAAATAGTAGCTGTTCCAGAATTGATTGCAGAAAAGTCTGCGTATTGCCAGGAAGGGTCAAAGCTGATCTCCTGTCCATTGCTGTAAAGAGCCGCTGCGCCGGTCAGCGGTTCCTGCTGAGTTACGGATTCAGATTCAGAAGCAGATGGGGTGGCGGAATCAGCAGAAGAAGTTTCATCTACAGTTTCATTTTCAGAATCTGATGAGATAGAAAAATCATCCGCTGTCTTGGGTGGTGCCTTAGTACCCTGCGCCTCCGCCGTGTCCGTACTGGATTTGTGCTGTATGCTACCGCATCCGGTCAGGCAGCAACACAGGAGAACGGCACAAGAGAATCGAAAAAATAGGTTTTTCAATTTCAATCTCCTTTATGATAAATATTACTGTTCTCATTGTATCATAATCATTTTCCAAATAGGGAAAATTCAGATAAAATTAAGGTTTCAAAAAGGAAAATATAATGTAAAAAATTCAAGGCGATTGCATAATCATTTTGATTGCGATAGACTACAAGAGAAAGAATATCATAGTTAGGGAATTTTGCCTGCCAATAGCATATAGTGTGGCGGGAGTTCTAGTGCTACGCAATTCGCATAATCATAATATACGAGGACAATATATATGGAAGAACAACAAGAAAAAACGCAAGGGAAAAAACAAGATAAAAAATTGTGGAAAATCTTCTGGTCGACTTTTTACTTAAGTGCGTTCACATTTGGTGGAGGTTATGTGATCGTTAGCCTGATGAAAAAAAAGTTCGTAGACGAATATCATTGGATTGAGGAAGAAGAAATGTTGGATCTTGTGGCGATCGCGCAGTCGGCACCGGGAGCAATCGCAGTGAACGGAGCAATCGTGATCGGATATAAACTGGCTGGAATTGCGGGGATTCTGACAGCAATTGCCGGGACAGTAATTCCACCATTTCTTATTATATCAATACTTTCTGTCGGCTATCAGACATTTCGAAATAACCAGATCATCAGCTTAATGCTCGAAGGAATGCAAGCCGGAGTAGGAGCTGTGATCGCATCCGTGACATATGACATGGGTGCCGGAATCGTGAAGAAGAAAGATGCTTTGTCATATGTACTTATGGCTGGGGCATTTACAGCTTCCTGCGTATTTGGGGTAAATGTAGTCTATGTGATTCTGATCTGTGGAATTGTCGGAGTACTCCGCGCATTAATTGAGAAAAAAACTACGAAGAAAGGAAGTGAAGAGAAATGATTTATTTGAAATTATTTTTAAGCTTCCTTCAGATTGGACTGTTCAGCTTTGGCGGCGGTTATGCGGCGATGCCTCTGATCCGGGATCAGGTAGTGTCGCAGCACGGATGGCTTACGATGACAGAATTCACAGATCTGATCACGATTTCCCAGATGACACCTGGGCCAATTGCGATCAATGCGGCAACATTTGTCGGCAGTAAGATCGCAGGAGTGCCGGGATCTGTTGCGGCAACTTGTGGGTGCATTCTGCCATCCTGCATTATCGTAACTATGATCGCATGGTTTTATTTAAGATATAAGAAAATGAAAATGTTCCAGAGCGTACTGGAATCACTAAGACCTGCAGTTGTCGCACTGATCGCATCTGCAGGAATTGCAATTCTGCACACTGCATTCTGGGCAGATGGAATTGTGCAGTTTGCGGCGACAAAATGGTCTATGGTAGTGATCTTTGGAATCTGTCTGTTACTGCTTCGTAAGACAAAACTGAATCCGGTGGTTGTGATGATGCTTGCCGGAGTGATGAACGTGGCAGTAAGATATGCAGCCGGATAAAATAGCGAATCCATGCAGGTTCCGGTAAAGAAATGTGAATAGGTGAAAAATATGCAGACTTATGTGGAAAACATTTCAAAGTTCATGGTATATTGTGAATAACTTTCATGATATACTGTACATACGTTGTAAAAATAAGAACAGGAGAGCGAAATGAGCGAACAGAACAATCAGAACACACAAGAATCACAGACACCGCACAAGCGTCGTGTGAGATATAAAGGAAAATACCCGAAGAAATTTGAAGAGAAATATAAAGAGTTACAGCCGGAGAAATACAAGGATACAATCGCACATGTAATCCAGAAGGGAAATACTCCTGCCGGAATGCACATTTCTATCATGGTAAATGAGATCCTGGATTTCCTGAAAATCCAGCCGGGTGAGACAGGATTCGATGCGACACTCGGATACGGTGGACATACGAAAGCAATGCTGGAATGTCTGAAAGGTGAGGGGCATATCTATGCAACAGATGTTGACCCGGAAGAGTCTGCGAAGACAAGAAAACGTCTGGCAGATCAGGGATTTGGAGAAGACATTTTAAGTATCCGTCTGCAGAACTTCTGTACAATTGATGAGATTGCAAAAGAAGTGGGAGGATTTGATTTTATCCTTGCGGATCTCGGAGTTTCCTCTATGCAGATAGACAATCCGAAGAGAGGATTTTCCTTCAAAGTTGACGGACCGCTGGATCTGCGACTGAATCAGGAGAAGGGAATCAGCGCAGCAGAGCGCCTTGATAACATTTCCGAGGAAGAGCTTGCCGGAATGCTTTACGAGAATTCAGATGAGCCATACTGCGAAGAGCTGGCGAAAGCAATCACGGATGAGATTCGCAGAGGCAATCGCATCGATACAACAACAAAGCTTAGAAATGTCATCGAGAAGACTTTAGATTTCCTTCCAAATAATAAAGAAAAGAAGGACATTATCAAAAAGACTTGCCAGAGAACATTTCAGGCACTTCGTATTGATGTCAATAATGAGTTCGAAGTGCTGTATGAATTCATGGAGAAACTCCCGGGAGCATTAAAACCGGGCGGAAGAGTGGCAATTCTTACCTTCCATTCCGGAGAGGACAAGCTTGTAAAGAAAGCGCTCAAGGCAGGATATAAAGAAGGAATCTATTCCGAATATGCGAGAGATGTGGTACGTCCATCAGCACAGGAATGCGTACAGAACGGAAGGGCAAGATCTACGAAGATGCGCTGGGCCGTGAAGGCGGAATAGTTGACTTCAATATAATGAAATGTTATAGTTAGTCAGAAATAATAGCGTTCGGTGCTGTTTGATCAGGGATATTTGAATACATATCCTAATCGAAACAGGTAAAAGGGAAACAGGTGTAAGACCTGTACGAACTCGTCACTGTGAGCAGAGATGCGGTCTTCTTAGAAATTAGATTTCAGAAGACCGCTCCTATACAGACAAGTGTGGAGAGTCCGCACATCCACTGGGAGACCGGGAAGGTGTTCTGTATAGAAGATCTGTAAGTCAGGAAACCTGCCGGTCGCTGGTGCGGGGAATATACGAATTCCAGATCACGAGTAATTGATTGTACCGAAAAAATCATTCATTCGATTCAGGATAATTCTATCCATTTTCCGTGTTTTATAATTCACAACTTAAGAGGAGACAAAAAAGAAATGAAAAATAAGAGCAGATGGCTTGCGCTTATGCTGACCGGTTCTATGATGATTTCACCATTGTCTTATACAAGAACATATGCGGCAGAAAATGAGCAGCAGTGTGAGACAAATTTACAGGAAACTGTTGAGGTGGAAGAAGCTGATCTAGATAAGAAACAAGATGAGAGTCAGACAGAAGACGCAGGAAATGTTAAAGAAGATAAAGAAAATGACGATTTAACAAAAGAAGATCAGACAGAGGAATCTGATAAAGTTGATAATTCTTCGGATAAATCAGATAATCAGAATTCAATCGAAGCAGAAACAAAACCAGATTTAGAGAATAACTCAGAAAATAATTCAGAAAACAACTTAGAAAATAACTCAGAAGAGAAAGATACAGAGACCACCGGGAAAAATCTAGGCACAACTGTCTCAGATCAGGTTGCGGACGAAAAAGCTGATAACAAGGATACACAGATAAAAGATGAAACAGGCAAGTCAGAACCTTCTACAGATTCTAACGATTCTACGAATACTCCGGAACCGGAACTTCCGCCATTGCAGGAGGCTCCTTCTGTAACAGGAGAATCAGTGAAGGTAGTAAAAGAAGATGCTGAAGAGTTCAAGATGTTCAAGGTCAGTGAATCAACAGTTGTTGAAAAGGATGGCGAACTTGATATTACGATCAAGACAAACAACACAGGATTTGATGCGCTATATCTTGGTTCAAAAGATGACTTGTTGAAAGCATCTATTATAGAAGGAACAAAGGATGAAGAAGGTGCATGGACATTTCATTTCAATGTGCCGAAAGAAACAGCAGGACAGTCAATTCCGGTATCTTTGAGAAGATCAAAAAAGCAAACTTGGTATGATACGATGTATCTGTGGATGTATATCCCAATTCCGGAAGAAACATCAACACCAGAACCATCACCGGAACCAACTCCATCACCGAATCCAATGCCTAATCCAGAGCCAACACCGACACCGGAAGCAACAGTAGCAAACGGAATCTACAGCATGGACGTAGCTTCCAGTTCTTCCATGTTCAAGGTAGTGGATTGTATCCTGACAGCAAAAGACGGAAAAATGAACGCCGTGCTTACATTAAGCGGAACCGGTTACGGCTATCTGTATATGGGAACAAAGGAAGAGGCTGCAAGCGCAGATCAGTCATCCTGGATTCCATATCAGGTGAATAAAGAAGGAAAATATACTTATACCGTTCCGGTAGAAGCGTTGGATAAGGAAATCGCAGTAGCAGCCTATTCTATTAAAAAAGGAATCTGGTATGACAGAACACTGACATTCCAGTCAGAGACAATGAAGAAGATTGCTGATCTTAATTCCACAGATTCTGAGAATAAAGGTGATTCCGGAAATAACGGAAACACAGGAAATTCCGGAACTACTGGTGGTTCCAACAATACAGGTAATACAGGAACAAACAATTCTGCTTTCCCAGGCGGTTCTGTATCTGGAACTAATTCAGGAAAAACAGATGGAAATGATGGAAAAGCAGATAATGTATCAAAATGCGAATCCGATACAAGTGGTTCTACTTCTCATGTAGACAGTGGAACAACAATGAAAGACGGTGTATATACTCCGGACCGTTTTACCTGGTCCGGTGGAACAGGTAAGGTTAAGATTACTTGTAATAAAGTGACGATCCAGAATGGACAGGCTTATGCAACACTCGTGTTCAGCAGTGATCATTATCAGTATGTGAAAGCGAACGGAAATAAGTATTACACAACAAAGGGCGGCGGATCAGCGACAGTTGTTATCCCGGTTGCATTGAATCAGAATAATAAGATTATTGGAATGACAGATAAAATGTCTGTCGCACATGAGATAGAATATACGATTTTCATTTATCTTGCAGCGGCGAATGGAGGAACATCTACAAACGGAACAGATATTTCAACAAGCAGTAACCAGAAGCTGGATGAAAAAGCACCTGAAATCATAGGTTTGGAATATCAGTCAGAGACAAAGCTTGACTATGCAGAATATTTTAAAATCTATCATTATGATCAGGGAATCGTACTTCTTGAGATCGACATGACGAAAGACACAGCAAGAGATCCTGAGAAAGCAGAGGCAGAGGATAAGAAATCAGAAGCGGATAATTCGGACTCAGAAAAATCTTCTAAGAAAAAAGTTGCATCTGTCACAATTAACAGATCAGAGGATGCAAAGTCAGCAGATGCCAAGAAATCTGATACCGACAGCAAGTCAGATGCTTCTGTCGAGGAATCCGCAGCTTCGGATAACAACGGCACAAGCGAACAGGATCTTGCAGCAGAGCTTTACAAAGGAAATGTTGTGAAATATCTGATTGTTCCGGAGGATGTGGAAGTTCCGGTTGGTCTTGAGCAGGATATGATCATTGTGAAGAAACCTGTGGATCATACTTATGCAGAGTCTGATGAGATTCTGAATATGATGAAAGATCTCGATCTTCTTGATAATATTGCGGCAGTTGGAATGAAGAGCAAAGACTGTACAGTATCCGAGATTGCTGATAAGATGAAAGCAAAAGACGGAGAGAAGAATGCTGAAGTTGCATATGCAGGAACAGCGGACAAGTTGAAACTGAAGAATTTTGTGAAGAGTGAAGTGAATCTTGCATTGTTTACAGGAGATATTCTTCCAAGAGAAGATTCTGAGGAAAATGCAGCGAAAGATACTGACAAAAAATCAGATAAAGACAGTAAAGATACGAAAGAGACTCTGACAGTAGAAGAGCAGACAGAAAAGTTTGAAAATCTGACAGAGAAGCTTGCGACACTTGGAATTCCGGTACTCGTTGATCGTTCTTCCGAGGAAAAGACAGAACTTGGAAAGCAGGAGTGGATCAAGGTTTACGGTGTTCTCTACGGATGTGAAGAGCTGACGAACGAGAAGTTTGATGCGGCAGTAGCAGCGGCAGAGAAATAGGAGAGAAAAATAGAATGAAGATAAGAAGATGCAGAATCACAGCGTTAATGCTTTCAGCTGCACTTCTGCTCGGAGGCTGCGGTTCTACCGCAGCCTCCGGTGGAAACAGCGGTAATAATTCAGCAGGTACAGATGTAACAAAGGATAAGACCAAAGATACAGCTGACAAGACAAAAAAAGCACCGGAGATCGAAGGGCTTACCTATGAAGCTACAATGGATCTGACTTACGCGACAGAATTCGATGTATACTATTATAAGGATGGATATAAGTTGATCGATGTCCATGAAGATAAGCAATATCTGATTGTTCCGGAAGGTGAAGAAGAACCGGAAGATCTGGAGGATGATATTGTTGTGATCCAGCAGCCGACAGAGAATATTTATATGGCGGCGACAGCATCCATGTCTCTGTTTGATGCAATCGGCGGAATTGACAAGGTGAAATTCTCCGGGCTTGAGGCCTCTGGCTGGTATGTAGAGAGTGCAAAGGAAGCAATGGAATCCGGAACGATGACATTTGCGGGAAAATACAGCGAACCGGATTATGAGACTCTCGTTGACGGAGACTGTGATCTGGCGATCGAATCAACGATGATCCTTCACACACCGAAGGTACAGGAAATGATCGAAGATCTTGGGATTCCGGTATTTGTAGACTACTCCAGTTATGAGTCACATCCGCTTGGAAGAACCGAGTGGATCAAGCTTTATGGGGCGCTTTTGAATAAAGAGGAAGAAGCGGATACATTTTTTGACCAGCAGGCTCATGTGATCGAGGAACTGAAAGGATTAGAGAACACGGAAAAGACGGTTGCTTATTTCTATGTGAGTACAGATGGTTCAATTGTTGTGAGAAAATCTGACGATTATATTCCGTCAATGATCGAAATCGCAGGTGGGAGATATGCGTTCAAAGATCTGAAGAATCCGGACAGCAACGCACCATCTGTTAAACTGACGATGGAAGAATTCTATGCGACTGCTGTAGATGCAGATTATCTGATCTACAACGGGACGATCGACGGACAGATAAATAGTATCAGTGAGTTGGAAGCAAAGAATGAATTGTTCTCTGAATTCAAGGCGGTGAAAGACGGAAATGTCTGGTATACCGGAAAGAACTTATATCAGGCAACAGATACAGTCGGAGAGCTGATCAAAGATATGCATCTGATGCTGACAGACGGTGATGCATCTCAGATGACATTTCTTGAAAAGATGGAGTAGAAGAATGGAGCAGACAAGTTTTCATCAGGAAAATTTCAGACGGCGTACAAGATACACAGCGGTATTTCTGATTCTTGCAGCAGTATTTTGTGTTGTGACAGTGCTAAATATCAATACCGGAAATGTTCATATTCCGGTGCCTAAGATTCTGCGCATTCTCTTTCTGAAAGAAGGAGCGGCGACAGAGTACAATATTATATGGAAGATCCGTCTTCCGAGAATTCTGATGGCAGCGCTGCTTGGTGGTGCATTGTCTCTTTCAGGTTTTTTGCTGCAGACATTTTTTTCCAATCCTATTGCCGGACCTTTCGTTCTCGGAATTTCTTCCGGAGCGAAAATGGTCGTGGCACTTACAATGATCGTGTATTTGAAATATATCGGAAGATTTTCTTCGTATACACTGATTCTTGCAGCATTTATCGGATCGCTGATCTCGACAGGATTTATCCTTCTGATGTCGAAAAAAGTGCAGCATATGGCGTCTCTTCTTGTCGGGGGGATCATGATCGGATATATCTGTTCGGCTATCACGGATTTTGTTGTGACATTTGCGGATGATTCTGATATTGTGAATCTGCACGGGTGGTCACAGGGAAGTTTTTCCGGAATGAGTTGGAGCAATATTCGTGTGGCAGCAGTGGTTGTCGGACTTGCGGTGCTGTTTACATTTTTCCTGTCCAAACCAATCAGTGCATATCAATTGGGAGAAGCATATGCGCAGAGTATGGGAGTCAACATCAAGACGTTTCGCGTGATTTTGATCTTGCTTTCCAGTATTCTGTCAGCGTGTGTGACAGCATTTGCGGGACCGATTTCCTTCGTGGGAATCGCAGTTCCGTTTCTTGCAAGGAAAGCATTTGGCACGTCAAAACCGATCGTGGTCATACCGGGAACATTCTTTATGGGAGCAGTATTTTGCATGATCTGTGACTTGATTGCACGTATGGCGCTGGCACCGGTGGAATTGAATATCAGTACGGTGACTTCTATTCTGGGTGCACCGATCGTTATCTATATGATGATACCGAAGGGAGGAAGAAAATAAGATGGCAGATTATTATTTTCAAATGAAAGACCTGTCGGTAGGTTATAATGGAAACTCCCTGATCCGTGATATTAATATCGGGATCAACAAGGGGGAGATCGTGACTTTGATCGGTCCGAATGGTTCGGGAAAGTCAACGATTTTGAAAAGTATTACAAGACAGCTGAAAGTCGTTGGAGGGAATGTATTTTTTGACGATACTTCTCTTCTGAAACTGCCGTACAAAGAGCTTGCGTCTAAGATGGCGGTCGTGTTGACGGATCGGATCAAGACAGAGTTGATGACTTGTCATGATATTGTGGCGACCGGACGCTATCCTTACACAGGACGACTTGGGATTCTGACGCAGGAAGATGAATGTCTGGTGGAAGAGGCGATGCAGGCGGTGCATGCGCAGGAGCTCGGCAACCGTGATTTTAATGCGATCAGTGACGGACAGAAGCAGCGTATTCTGCTGGCGAGAGCAATCTGTCAGGACCCGGATGTGATCGTTTTAGATGAGCCGACTTCATTCCTGGATGTAAAATATAAGTTGGAGCTGTTGTCTATCCTTGAGCGGATGGCAAGGCAGAAGAAGATTACGGTGATTATGTCTCTTCATGAAATCGATCTGGCACAGAAGATTTCAGATAAGATCATCTGTGTCAAAGGCGAGACGATTTCACATTACGGAAGCCCGGAAGAAGTATTTACAGGAGAAATCATTCGCGAATTGTATGGAATCAATAATGGATATTTTGACCCGCTTTTTGGAAGTATTGAACTTCCTGCGCCGGAGGGTGAGCCGGAAGTGTTCGTGATCTCTTCCGGCGGAACTGGAATCCCGGTTTATCGAAGACTTCAGAAGGAGCACATCCCGTTTGCGGCAGGTATTTTATATGAAAATGATATGGATTACCGGCTGGCAAGATTACTGGCAGCAGAAGTGATCACGGAAGAACCGTTTGAGGAGATTCGGGAAGAAACGCTTCAGAAAGCATTTGAGACAATAGGGAAATGTAAGCGTGTGATCAATGCCGGAGTGAAGATCGGAACATGGAATATAGGGATTGAGAGATTGCTTGAAAGAGCAGAAATAGAAGGGAAATTATAAAAACGTATAAAAATGAGCCGAGATAGCATTTTAAATGTGTTTTAAAAAGCGCTGTCAACGCTCTTTTTTGTTGCTATTCATGATTGTGAATGGTAGAATAGAACAGTATAGGCTATAAAAAAGATGGGAAAATAGCAGTACAGACTGTTATGTGATGGGAGGCAATTTATGAGTAACAATGGACAATCAGCAAAGAGAGCAAGCTTCTCGGGTAAAATCGGATATGTGCTTGCTGTTGCAGGCTCAGCAGTCGGCCTGGGAAATATCTGGAGATTCCCGTATTTGGCTGCGAAATATGGAGGGGGAATCTTCCTTCTCGTTTATTTGATTCTGACCGTATCTTTTGGATATGTTCTGATCATGTCAGAGACAGCACTTGGAAGAATGACAAGAAAAAGTCCGGTTGGAGCTTTTCAGACATTTGGTAAGACAAAATCATTTAAGATCGGCGGATGGCTCAATGCAATAATCCCAATGCTGATCGTGCCGTATTATAGTTCGATCGGTGGCTGGGTTATCAAGTACCTTGCAGAGTATTTGAAAGGAAATGTGCAGACTGTTGCACAGGACGGATATTTTACAGAATTTATTTCAGATTCTTTTCAGGTAGAAGCATGGTTCATCGTGTTTTCTATTCTTGTATTCTGCGTTATCCTGGCAGGAGTTGAGAATGGTGTAGAGCGAGTATCTAAGATTATGATGCCAATCCTTGTTATCCTTGCGGTTATCGTAGCAATTTATTCTGTAACAAGACCGGGAGCAATTGAAGGTGTGAAGTATTTCCTGATTCCGAATCCAAAGCACTTCTCAGCAATGACGGTTGTTGCGGCAATGGGACAGATGTTCTACTCCCTGTCAATCGCGATGGGAATTTTGTATACATATGGTTCTTATATTGGTAAAGACGTTGATCTTGAGAAGAGTACAACACAGGTTGAGATTTTCGATACAGCAATCGCAATGCTCGCAGGACTTATGATCATTCCGGCTGTATTTGCATTCTCTGGTGGAAACCCGGACAATCTGCAGGCAGGACCATCTCTGATGTTCATCACACTTCCGAAGGTATTCGCAAGTATGGGCGTTGGAAGGCTGGCTGGTATCCTGTTCTTCATATTGGTACTTCTTGCAGCAGTGACAAGTGCAATCTCACTTCTGGAGACAAGCGTATCTACATTCCAGGATGAACTTCACTGGAGCAGACCGAAATGCTGTATCCTTATGGTTGCTGTTATGCTTATAATCGGAACCTTATCTTCTATGGGATATGGAGTACTGAGCTTTATTCAGATTTTCGGAATGGCATGTCTGGACTTCTTTGACTTCCTGACAAATTCAGTGATGATGCCACTTGCAGCACTTGCAACATGCTTCTTGATCGTTCGTACCGTTGGATTTGACAAGATTGCAAGGGAGATTGAGCAGTCATCTGCATTTAAGAGAAAGAAATTATACATGTTCTTTATGAAATATCTGGCACCGATCTGTCTGATTATTATATTATTAAGTTCTATTGCAAATGTATTGGGAATTATTTCTATGTAATGGAAAATGCTTGTTAAAATAGACAAGTAATCTTGCTGTAAATCTACCTGCATGGTATAATATGACTAGACTTGTAAAGTTTAGAAACAGTTCAGCCATACAACGAAGTGGTCATAAACTGACGGTCTTACGTTGTATGGCTGAATTGCAATAATTTTACATTTTAAGAAAATAATAGGAGTGATTAAGATGTATCAGGAAGAGTATAAGCGCTGGATGGCAGCAGACCTGGAAGACGCAGATCTGATGCCGGAGTTAACTAAAATCGAGGGAAATGATGACGAGATCAAGGAGCGTTTCGCAGTTGCGCTGAAGTTTGGAACAGCCGGACTTCGTGGTGTACTTGGAGCAGGAACAAACAGAATGAATATCTACGTTGTTCGTCAGGCTACACAAGGACTTGCCAACTGGGTAAAGACACAGGGCGGTACACAGACAGTAGCGATCAGCTACGACAGCCGTCTCAAGAGTGATGTGTTTGCGAAGACAGCAGCAGGAGTTCTTGCAGCGAACGGAATTAAAGTAAGAATCTACGATGCTCTGATGCCTGTACCGGCACTTTCCTTTGCAACACGTTATTATAACTGTAACGCAGGTGTTATGGTAACAGCATCCCACAACCCGGCGAAGTATAACGGATATAAGGCATACGGACCGGATGGATGCCAGATGACAGATGATGCAGCAGCAATCGTATACGAAGAGATCCAGAAGACAGATGTACTTACAGGTGCGAAGTATATGTCTTTCGCTCAGGGAGTTGAAGAAGGTCTGATCCGTTTCGTAGGAGATGACTGTAAGGATGCACTGTATGAGGCGATCGAGTCCCGTCAGGTTCGTCCGGGTCTGTGTAAGAGTGCAGGACTTAAGCTTGTATACAGCCCACTGAATGGATCAGGATTAGTACCGGTAACTCGTGTACTTAAAGACATTGGAATCACAGATGTAACAATCGTACCGGAGCAGGAGTACCCGAATGGATATTTCACAACATGCAGCTACCCGAACCCAGAGATCTTTGCAGCACTTGAGCTGGGACTGAATCTTGCGAAAGAGACAGGCGCAGACCTCATGCTCGCAACAGACCCAGATGCAGACCGTGTAGGAATCGCTATGAAGTGCCCGGACGGATCCTATGAGCTTGTTTCAGGAAATGAAGTAGGAGTTCTTCTTCTTGACTACATCGCAGCAGGACGTATCGAGAAAGGCACAATGCCTAAGAAACCGGTAGCAGTGAAATCTCTCGTATCTACACCACTTGCAGATGCAGTTGCAGAGCATTACGGAGTAGAGCTTCGTAATGTACTGACAGGATTCAAATGGATCGGAGATCAGATCGCGAACCTCGAAGCTGCAGGAGAAGTTGACCGTTTTATCTTCGGATTTGAAGAGAGCTACGGATACCTTGCAGGACCTTATGTACGTGATAAAGATGCAATCATCGGATCTATGCTGATCTGTGAGATGGCCGCTTACTACAGAAGCATCGGAAGTTCACTGAAACAGAGACTGGAAGAGATCTACGCACAGTATGGACGTTATCTCAACAAGATCGATAGCTTTGAATTCCCGGGACTGAGCGGAATGGATAAGATGTCAGGAATCATGGAAAATCTTCGTAAGAATCCTCTGGAAGAGATCGCAGGATACAAAGTAGCCAGCGTGATCGATTACGAGAAGACAGAAGAAACAGGACTTCCGAAGGCTAACGTACTTGTTTACAAACTGGAGAACAACGAGACAGTAATCGTTCGTCCATCCGGAACAGAGCCGAAGATCAAGATCTACTACACAACACTTGGTAAAGATCTTGCAGAGGCAGAAGCTGAGAAAGAGAAGCTTGCAGAAGCACTGAAACCTATTATGGAGTAATAGAAGATGGGAAAGGGGATCAGATATCTGGTCTCCTTTTTCACTGTCGTAAAAAAATAAGTAGTAAATATGTAGCATATATGTTAAAATCAATACATTACAGTAAAGTAATAAAGTGATTAGAGAACGAAACAGATGGAGGAATATTACGATGTATATAACATGTCTTGATGTAGAGGGAGTACTTGTACCGGAGATCTGGATTGCATTCGCAGAGGCGAGTGGAATTCCGGAACTCAAGAAGACAACAAGAGACGAACCTGACTATGATAAACTGATGAATTGGAGACTTGGAATTCTGAAAGAGCATGGTCTCGGACTGAAAGAGATCCAGGAGACAATCGCAAAGATCGATCCGCTTCCGGGAGCGAGAGAGTTCTTAGATGAGCTCCGCACATTCAGCCAGGTAATCCTGATTAGTGATACATTTACACAGTTTGCCACACCGCTGATGGAGAAGCTGGGCTGGCCGACACTGTTCTGCAACAGTCTGGAAGTAGCAGAGGACGGCGAGATCACAGGATTCAAGATGCGCGTAGAGCAGTCTAAACTGAGTACTGTGAAAGCACTGCAGTCTATCGGATTCGATACGATCGCAAGCGGAGATTCCTACAATGACCTTGGCATGATCCAGGCAAGTAAGGCAGGATTCTTGTTCCGCAGCACAGAGCAGATCAAAGCAGATCATCCGGAACTTCCGGCATATGAGACTTATGATGAGCTTCTGACAGCAATTAAAGACGCGATGAAATAGAGGATGAAAATACGAAAAAGCATCTGCACAGCCTGAATTGGCCGGTTGCAGATGCTTTTTTATATGTTAGGAAAGTTCTTTCCTAACATATAAAAAACGCTCCGCTTAGGATGCGCACTGCGGCGTACAAAGTAGGCGTCGCAAGCGTCTACGTTTCACTTCGGTCGTTGCTGGACGAGCGTCACTGGCGCTCAGCAACGCCGCAGGCGCAAGAATGTGCCGAGCACATTCTTTGTTCTATATAGATTAATGTAGGAAATCGTGATAAGATAGAAAGACAAAGAAGTATTAGCAGAATCAGCAACATAGAAAAATGGAATCTTTACTAGAAAGGCGGAAAGGACTACAACCAACATGTTATACGATGAAATTATAAAGATAGTGACACTGGCAGGGGAACTGATGCTTCAGGCACAGGACGAGGAACTGACAGTTTTTGATAAAGAAGGAACTGCAAACTTTGTGACAAAGCATGACAAGGAGATTCAGTTTTATCTGATTCAGAACCTGCGTCAGCTCATACCGGAAGCAACATTTCTTGCAGAGGAAGACGGGATGCAGCAGGAACTTGGAGATGGCTATTGTTTCATTATAGATCCGATTGACGGAACGACAAACTTTATCTTTGATTACAAGCATAGTTGCATTTCAGTCGGATTAACAAAGTTTGGAAGAATGCTGTTTGGATGTGTTTACAACCCTTACACAAGAGAAATGTATTCCGCTGTGAAAGGCGAAGGAGCGAAGCTGAACGGAAAAGAGATTCACTGTTCGGATAAAGGACTTGCAGACAATCTGGTTGCATTCGGAACTGCACGCTATCAGACAGAAGATACAGACAGAATCTTTGACCATGCGAAGAAGCTGTATCTGAACAGCCTTGGAATTCGTGCCGGTGGTTCAGCAGCACTTGATATCTGCCGTGTGGCATCCGGTGCAAATGGAGTCTATCTTGAACTGATGCTGTATCCGTGGGATTATGCGGCAGCATCTTTGATCGTGATGGAAGCAGGAGGATTTATCTCAACAGCAGAGGGCGGAATGATCACGTTGGATCAGCCGTGTTCCATCCTGGCAGCAGGACGGCAGTGCTGGAAGGAAGCAAGCCAGCTGTTGAGTGAATGATCAGAAGAATGGAATAGAGAAAAAATAGAAGGGGACTGAATTCATATGTTTACGCATGAGATGATAAAATCTTTTAATCAGTTGGAGATGGATGTATATAATTACATTGTCAGCAATGAAGAGAAAGTAGTATATATGAAAGTACGTGAACTGGCAGAGGAGGTTCATGTTTCGACAACGACGATCCTTCGCTTTTGTAAAAAGGTAGGATGCGAGGGATATTCTGAAT
>ERZ1026874.153-NODE-153-length-46871-cov-19.111693_pt1 | contig 46871 bp, 46 predicted proteins | sample MGYA00380167_ERZ1026874 | MGnify/ENA primary metagenome ERZ1026874 (study PRJEB33269, sample SAMEA4719803) | human gut metagenome | biome: human-associated habitat; feature: organic feature; material: feces | place: Cameroon | collected 2013-10 ...
CCAATCCCGACCCATAGCACACCTCCGCGTTAAACATCTGACATGTACTCAGTGTCTCGTCACTCTCAATAAGTTTAATCATATCAAACGGCATTTGGTCATCCGCTCCCCACGGCATATAGCTCAGTTTATCACTGATAATGCGCGGTGAAATCTCTTGTGATTCTTTGAAAACCTCGCTTGTTTTGGTAGTGAAAGCAGCTGCAGCATGATAGCCCGGCAAGTCATTCACCCCTGTGATGTGTAAGTAATTAAAATCGCCCATAGTTTTGCAATTGTGCGAAGCTGGGCTGTGATTCAGCAAATCAAACGAGCTTGATTGCATTCACGTTGCACCAACTTTGCAAATCTTTTTGCTGCAAAGTAACATCTATTTCAATTTCAAGTAAAAGACACACAACATGAGGTAAATGACGTGCGAAGTAAGGACGAACGGTTTTAGTTTTTCATTCATAAAGTTGAGAATAATTCAAAATATTTGGTTAATTCTTCTAATGTCTAATTATTATATCGTATCTTTGTACAGATAATAACTAAAAAAATGGCAAATAAAAAACTGAATAGATTGAAAATAGTTTTGGCTGAGAAAGAAAAATCCAACAATTGGTTAGCAGAGCAATTGGGAAAAGACAAAACAACCATATCTAAATGGTGTACAAATACATGTCAGCCAGACATTGACACTTTAATGCGTATAGCTCTATTATTAAACGTTGAAGTTTCTGAACTCCTAAGAATTGAAGAATATAAAAGTCAAAATAACAAATAGAAAGAAATATGGCAACATCAAAAAATACTGAAGAACTTAAAAATGAGCTTGGTTCGTTGATTTGGCGAATGGCGACCAACCTTGTGCATGGAGGCAAGGTGTCGCCAGTGCAGTTCATGGACTATACGCTCGGCGCATTGTTCTATCGCTTCATCTCGGAAAATATCGCCGACTACTGTAATCAGCTTATGGCAGATGCAGGAGTACCCAATCCCGACTATGCCAACATGAGCGACGAGATGGCAGAGAACGCACGCGACCAAATCATCAACGCCAAGGGCTTCTATATTCTTCCATCGCAGCTTTTCATCAATGTAGCTAACGGAGCATCTAAAAATACGGAGCTAAACACCACGCTCGCCAACAATTTTAAGGCTATTGAACTGAGTGCCATCGGCAAGCCGAGCGAAAACGATGTCAAGGGACTGTTCAGCAACTTCAATACTAATGACAATGGATTAGGAACAACGGTCGCAGAGCGCAACGAATTGCTCACCACACTGCTCGAAAGCGTGCGCGACCTCAATTTCACGACATACATTGAGAGTGGACTTGACGTGTTCGGCATTTGCTATGAGCATCTAATAAAGATGTATGCGCTCAACTCCGGCACAAAGGGCGGTGAGTTCTATACGCCGAGCGAGGTGAGCTATTTGCTTGCAAAGATTGCAGCAGCAGGGCGCACGACAGTGAACAAGGTGTACGATCCTGCATGTGGCAGCGGCTCACTACTCCTTAACTTCAACCTTGTGCTTGGAGCAAAAAATGTGGAGGACGGGTTTTATGGTCAGGAGATAAACCTCAAGACCTACAACCTTTGCCGTATGAATATGTTTCTGCACAATGTGAACTACGATCATTTTGACATTCAGCTTGGCGACACGCTGCGCAATCCGCTCCATACAGACGAAGAACCATTTGACGCTATTGTGTCAAATCCTCCGTATTCCATTCCTTGGGATGGCGACAAGGATGCCACGCTTATCAACGACCCACGCTTTGCGCCAGCAGGAGTGCTTGCTCCACGTTCAAAGGCAGACTTCGCCTTTACCTTGCACATGCTCTCATGGCTAAGCGCACAGGGTACGGCAGCCATAGTGGAGTTTCCTGGTATTCTTTATCGTAGCGGTGCGGAGCAAAAGATACGCCGCTATCTCGTAAGCAACAACTATGTTGACACAGTAATACAACTTCCTCAAAATCTGTTCTTCGGCACATCAATTGCCACCTGTCTGCTGATACTGAAAAAGAACAAGAGCGACAACCGCGTATGTTTCATTAACGCTAGCAATGAATTCGGCCATGAGGGAAACAAAAACAAGTTGACCGCCGAGAACATCGACCGCATCTATAATGCGTATATGTCGAAAGAAGAAGATGCACATTTCTGCCATGTCGTGACAACAGCCGACATCGAAGCAGAAGATTTCAATCTTTCGGTGTCTACATACGTTGAGCAGGAGGACACGCGAGAAAAGGTAGACATTAAGGAACTCAACCAGCGCATAGCAGAAATTGTGGCACGCGAGCAAAAGCTAAGAACGGACATAGATGTTATTGTGACAGAATTGGAAGGAGATGTGGCATGAGCAAGCTAAATGATTTGATAAATAAACTTTGTCCCAATGGAGTGGAGTTTGTGAAGTTGGGAGAAACGTGCGAAGTGTTACGAGGCAAACGTTTGACAAAAAAACAATTGTCAGAAACCGAAAAATATCCAGTTTTTCACGGAGGCATACAACCTATAGGCTTTTATTCAAAAAAGAATAGAAATGCAAATACTGTAATGATAATAAATGTTGGAGCTTCTGCTGGAACTATTGGATATTCAGAAAAAGATTTTTGGTCTTCTGACGGATGTTATTGCCTTTCACATACAGAAAGTGTTTTGCCTCGATACATATATTATGTTCTATCAAAAGATCAGCATTATTTTCAATCAAAGGTTCGACACGGGGGCATACCAACGCTTGACGCATTAGTTGTCAGAAACTATAGAATTCCCTTTCCACCACTCCCCATCCAAGCCGAAATAGTCCGCATTCTCGACAAGTTCACTCAGCTGGAGGCGGAGCTGGAGGCGGAGCTGGAGGCGGAGCTGGAGGCGGAGCTGGACTGCCGCAAGCGGCAGTATGAGTTCTACCGCGACCAGTTGTTGAGCTTCGACAAAATTACCCCCCCCCCCGAAAGGAATAATGTAATTTGGAAGAAACTTAATGAGGTGGGAACATTAGTTAGAGGAAATGGACTTCAAAAGAAAGATTTTACACCAAATGGTGTTGGATGCATTCATTATGGGCAAATATACACTCACTATAGAACTTTTGCAACTGAAACCATTACATGTTGTTCTGAAGAGTTGGCAAAAAAATTGCGGACAGCGGAATATGGTGATGTAGTTATTGCAACGACCAGTGAAAATGTAGAAGATGTTTGCAAAGCTGTTGCATGGTTAGGTAAAGAAAGTATTGCTATAAGTGGTGATGCCTATATATATAAGCATAATCAGAACCCTAAATATATTGCATATATATTTCAAACAGGGAATTTCTTTGATTACAAGAAGCGCAAAGCCAATGGGACAAAGGTTATTAGGTTGTCTGGTGATGCAATTGGGAAATATGAAGTTCCACTACCTCCGATTGAAGAACAAAACCGCATAGTTGCCATCCTCGACCGTTTTGAGTCTCTGACCACCTCATTGCAGCATGGCTTGCCAGCCGAGATAGCGGCACGCCGTCAGCAATATGAATATTATCGTGACAAGTTGCTCGATTTCAAGAGAAAGACAGCATAACAATTAAAAATAAGATAAGAATGGAGTCATTAGACACATTGTACAAAAAGTGGAAAAGTATACAGCCACTCAACGAACGCAAGCAATATTTGTTGAGCCAAAGGTTTACTGTAGAATACAACTACAACAGTAATCACATCGAAGGAAATACACTGACTTATGGTCAGACAGAGCTTTTATTGTTGTTTGGCAAGGTGAGCGGTGAAGGCGATTTAAAGGACTTTGTAGACATGAAAGCCAGTCAAGTAGGCTTGAAGATGATGGAAGAAGAAGCTGGAGCATTGAATGAACCTCTAACACAAAACTTCATTCGTCAGCTCCATAAGACCATCATCCGTGAAGACTACACCGTATACCGTCAGCTGCCAGGTGGTCAGCAAACAAGCTACACCATACATGCCGGAATGTACAAGACGCGTCCCAACAGCGTGAAGACGCGCTATGGCGATATTTTCGAATATGCATCACCAGAGGAGACGCCTGCATTGATGACCGACCTTGTGGATTGGTACAATGAATCCGAGACATCCGGCAAATACAAGCCAGTAGAACTTGCAGCATTGTTTCACTACCGCTATATCCGCATCCACCCCTTTGAGGACGGCAACGGACGAATAGCCAGACTCATGGTAAACTACATTCTTGTCCGCCATGGTTGGCCGATGATAGTGGTACGTAATCGCATCAAAAATGAATACATTGACGCATTACACCAATCAGACGTAGAAGTAGGCCCAACCCCATCAGCTGGTGCACATGCTACACTAATACAGATACGCCATTTCTTTAAATACTTCTCGGCACTTGTGGCTGACGAATTAAAGTATGACATAGACTTTGCCGAAGAGCAATCGCCCAATGTTTGGTGGTATGATGGTCAGCGCATTGCGTTTCGCAGCAAGACGACAGCCATACTCCTGAAAGCCATGCAAGCAAATCCGGACATAACCATAGAAGGATTGAGCAAAGAAGCTGGCATTGTAACCGCAGCAGTGAAGAAACAGCTGCAACAAATGATAAATAAAGGCTACATACAGCGAAAAGAAAAGGATGGAAGCTGGTATGTTTTTGCCACATCATCCATATAAATGTGTTAAAATAACGTTCAAAGGTGGCTTGTGGCTACCTTTGAATGTGATTTTAATACATGATAACATAAATATAAGACCTAATATGTCAGAGAACTACGATATACTATCCGAGAATAACCAAAGTACGGTGGTGTCACACTACGAACGCCCCGATATGGTACGCGACACATTTTATCAGAGCGAGACCGATTTGGAGCGCGAGATGATAGAACAACTCCAGCGACAGGGTTATGAATATGTGCCAATTAAGCAAGAAGAACAGTTGGTTGAAAATTTGCGCAAGCAACTTGAGCGACTCAATGACTACACCTTCACCGATGCAGAATGGGAACGTTTTTTCAAAGGTGAAATATCTAAAGAAGGCAATGGTATTACAGAAAAGGCTCAAACCATACAGCAAGACCATATAAAGACATTAGTACTTGATAATGGACAACAGCGCAATATAAAGCTCATCGACAAAGAGGACGTACATCACAACTACACTCAGGTTATCAATCAATATGAAGTGGCAAATGGACAGCGTGCCAACCGCTATGATGTAACTATACTTGTAAATGGTCTGCCACTTGTGCATATTGAATTAAAGCGCCGAGGTGTGGCACTTAAAGAAGCATTCAACCAGATAAACCGTTACGGACGGGAGTCATTTTGGGCTGGTTGCACATTGTTTGAATATGTACAGATATTCGTAATCTCCAATGGTACGGAAACCAAATATTACAGCAATACCACACGTGCTAACCACATAAAAGAGCAAGCCAAGACAGGCAAGAAGCCAAGGCAGAAGACGTGCAACTCGTATGAGTTCACAAGCTACTGGGCAGATGCCGGAAACAAGGTGCTCGGTGACCTGACCGATTTCACCGCAACATTCTTCAGTCGCCACTCACTTCTGAACATTCTTACAAAATACTGTGTTTTCACGGAGCAGAAAATACTCATGGTGATGCGTCCCTATCAGATAGCCGCTACAGAGAAGTTGCTCAACCAAATAGAAATATCGCATAACGCCAAAAAGTATGGAACGATAGATGCTGGAGGTTACATTTGGCATACTACAGGAAGCGGCAAGACCCTGACATCGTTCAAGGCCGCACAGCTTGCTTGTCAAAAAGAATATATTGACAAGGTGCTGTTTGTGGTAGACCGCAAGGATTTGGACTATCAGACCATGAAGGAGTACGATCGTTTCCAGAAAGGTGCAGCTAACGGAAATACTTCCACAAAGATACTGTCTGACCAAATCAACTCGTCGAGCAGCAAGATGAAAATCATCATCACCACCATACAAAAGCTCGCAACATTTATCAGGAAGAATCCCCAAAATGCCTTTTATAACAAGGAAGTTGTAATGATATTCGACGAGTGTCACCGCTCGCAGTTTGGTGAGATGCACACCGCTATCACCAAGCGTTTCAAGAAATACTACCTTTTTGGATTTACAGGCACGCCAATATTCAAGGAGAATATGTCAAGCGGCAAAGGTATATACCGCATGACAGCCGACGTGTTCGGCAAGCAGTTTCCGCCGTACACCATAGTAGATGCAATACGCGATCACAATGTACTTCCTTTCCGCGTAGCCTACATACGCACTATCAAGGAAAAAGAAGGCGTGGAGAATAGTAATGTTTGGGACATTAAACGAGAAGAAGCTCTTGAAGATCCACGTCGCATACACAATGTTACCGAATACATTCTCAATCACTTCGATCAGCAAACCAAACGAGGTTCAACCTACACGTTCAGCAAGCTTGTAAACATAGAAGAAGTGGCTACTGCCAAAAAGAAGGAGGTAGAAGAAAAAAGGCAGAAGATAAAGTTTGGAGGATTCAATTCAATATTCGCTGTGCAGAGTATCCACTTTGCCAAGCTCTATTACATGGAGTTTATGAGACAAATGGAAGCCTTGCCAGAGAACAAGCGTCTGCGTATAGCAACAATATTCAGCTACGCTGCTAACGAAGAAGTTGATGACAGCGGCGACACTGAAGAAAACAACGACTCGACCGAAGGGCTTGACAAAAGTAGCCGCGATTTTCTGGAGAAAGCCATTGCAGACTACAACAAGATGTTTAATACCAACTACGATACCTCGGCAGACAAATTTCCTAACTACTACAAGGATGTGTCTTTGCGAATGAAGAACCGTGAGATAGACATTTTGATTGTGGTAAATATGTTCCTTACAGGTTTTGACGCCACAACCCTCAACACCCTTTGGGTAGATAAGAATCTACGCTATCACGGTCTGTTGCAAGCATACAGCCGTACCAATCGTATACTGAACTCTGTAAAATCGTTTGGCAATATAGTGTGCTTCCGCAACCTCGAAGAAGCTACCAATAAATGTCTTGCACTCTTTGGCGATCCTAACGCAAAAGGCGTCACAATACTACGTCCTTTCGACGACTACATGAACGGTTATACCGACTATGACGGAAAAACATGTATGGGCTACAAGGAAATGATAGAAAAATTGCAAGGTATGCTCGTACCTGGTGAATTTCCATTAGGTGAAAATGCTGAGAAAGAGTTTATACGTCTTTTCGGTGCTGTGTTGAAGATGCGTAATCTATTGTCGTGCTTTGACCAGTTCACAGGTGCAGACTGCATATCGGAGCGCGATGTGCAAGATTATACAAGCATATACATTGACCTTGCCGACAAATACCGCAATCACGAGAAACACGACAAGACCTACATCAACGAGGATGTGGTGTTTGAGATGGAACTTGTCAGACAGGTTGAGGTAAATATCGACTATATATTGTTCCTTGTGCAACAGTACAACCAAGGACATCAGGACGATGCCGAACTTATGGTAAAAATAAGTAAAGCAATAGATTCAAGTCCTGACTTACGTGACAAGAAAGAACTCATTGAAAAGTTCATCAGTTCGTTGACTCCGGATAGTGAGGTTAATGAAAGGTGGCAGGAATATGTGAACTGCTGCAAACGCGAGGAGTTTGAAACCATCGTAAAAGAAGAACACCTAAAAGCCGCAGAAGCAAAAGATTTTATAGTAACCTCCTTCAAGCGCGGCTATGTGGCAGAAGGTGGATTGGAGTTAAACAGCATTATGCCGCCAATCAATCCGTTCGACCCCAAAGCCAACCGTGAAGGCAAACTGCATCAAGTGCTTGAAAGGCTAAAAGAATTTTTCAACAAGTTCTTTGACATATCCAATGGTGATTTCTAAATCAAAAAGCGTGATGATGCCTACTATGTCCGTTTAGGTGGTAAAGATGTAATGGAGCGGTGGTTAAAAGTCGTGACTATGTAAAGTAGTCCAAGTTCGTCATCTTGTACGACTTCAACGAACAAATCACTCGCTTGTACACCTTCCGCGTGAAGAACACTGGTGAAATGAGCAAAGAGAAAATGCTCGAAACGGGCTATGAAAATCCCCGTCACGATCGCTACTTCTGCTATTTCTTCGATGAAGAAATCACGCTTGGCAAGTTCGACATTGAGAGTATTATTGAAACAGAGAGTAAAAAGCCTGGATATGTGGAGGGTATGCCTATCTACTTGACAGGAAAAGAGCTAATTAAATTTAGAAAATAATGGAAACCAATCTCAGACAACTTGGAGTATTGCAACTCATGTTGCTACTCAAAAGATTACATAAAATGGGATATGAGAGACTTAGATGGTTCTCATACATGGCTCCTAATGGTTGTGCTATGCGGTGTCATATAACAACTGCAAACAACATCATGAGAAACGAATTTATTATCAATCTCCATAAAAACACATGGTATCTATCTACAAGTAATGCGGACAATGGAGAAAACGACATAACGCCTTACTTAGATACCTTAACAAGAGAAATGAGTGGTGAACTGCTTAAACTTGGAAAGGGAGAAGATAAACCATACGTTGAATGGTTTAATCATCTTGTGGAAAAAGCCAAGAAAGGGAATTTCCCCACTTTTTGTGCAGAATTTTGGAATGTGCCCAAGGGCATGATTGAGGTAGGTAATGAACATTATCCATGTCCTCCAATACGTCCAATAACTATGGATGAGATGACAATCTTCGAACCTCGCAGAATAGTAGCTTTCAATATCACCAAATCTTACCACGAATGGAAAGAACGCGAAAACATCTATGAATGTACCCGCAAATTTTGGCGAATGTCAATCAAACGAGCTGAGCAAGTAGAACTATGCTTGGCAGTGCTTGATGGCAAAGTTGTCAAGGTATATCATCCATATCAATGGAATGTTGTAGAAGAAGGTGAATTTAAAGGTCGTATCATGTTTGAAGGAGAAGAAGAACGAGAATCAGACCTTTTGGGTTTAGATTTGAGTAAGTTATTTTATCGCAGACAAAATCCTGTTTGCTATTTAGGTTATTGGTAAAATCAAAACTGATTTGTTTATATGAATTCGGAAGTAAATATCAAATATGTCCTTGGATTAGAGGAACAATCAGACAAAACTCTTCAGATGGTAAAGATTGAGATTCCACAATCATCAGCTATTATCAAAGAGCTCGAAGCCATGATTGAGGATCCTAACAAAAATCTGTATGACATGTCTTCGTTCTTTTATAACCATGTAACCCCCATCAAAGAAAATTATCAATATTGTTTTCCCGAAGAGTATTATAAGTCCTATCTAAACGAACAAATTGCTTCAGCACCTAAAGATATTTCATATTGGGAATACAAAAAAGTAGATACGGAAAGAAGAAGCTCATGGGAAAGACGATTGTCAAAGAAACAATATTTTTCAAAGGCAAAGAAATATATTCTCTGCCAAAATCTCTATATGGCAATACAAGAGGCAAAGGATAATCATAATATCAAAATATATTCCGACGATATTGTGGGATTCAATCATATTGTATATGATATTGATGATGATGTGAAAGTTAGAGTAGATACTAATTTTGGGTATGGAACTGCATATTTCTACTTGACAATTAAATACAAGGATATAGTACTACTTCCGTATTCTGATTTGATACATTTTTATTATGCAAATATGAAATCACTGATTGCCCATACAAGAGCATATAGTTGCTATCGTGATAGTTGGTCAAGTCTTATGGATTATTTGTCTAGGTTCGTTAATAATTCGCGTCAGTTCCCAGAAACCTTTGTTCGTAACTACGTATTGAACGAGATAGAGAATATGATGACAGGGTTAAGGGCTATCATGAAAGATCCCACAGAAATCCTTAAGCATATGCAAACAAGCAATGATAAAAGCATTAGGTTATCAGTAGTTAGACCATTTGATAAAAATGATTTTATTATGTTTGAAGCAATGCCCGAAGAACTTACAACTATTTTCAAAATAGAAAAGATTTCAGGTGCACTGCATTTTATTGAAAATCTCAGATCATTAAAAGATATTTGTTCTGAAGTAGATTCAGTTATAGATGAGATTATAAAACTCAACAAGACGATAGCCCCTGAACTACCAATTGTATTGAAATCTATTGAAGCTTCCATCATACCTTTTCAAGAAGAGTATATTGGTCTACAAAAAGAATGTAATAGAAAAGAAGCCGAATGGGAGCGATTTGAGAGGAAATTAGATCGCAAACTATTATATTGCAGAAACAATAATGATAGTTTTATGTGTAAACAACGATTTAAGGAACAAAACCCAAGATATGAATTAGTTGTTAAAGAATTTAATGAACTAAATAATAAATTGTATCAGTTGGAGCAACGTATTGAAAGACGGAAAAAACTTTACAGTCGTCTTCTTGATTGTCGCGACATGATGAACGCATACATCTAATAGTGTAAAGCCACATTAAAAAAGAACTCCTTTGCTCACATTGCAAAGGAGTTCTTTCTTTAAATATCATCAAGTTTACTATTATTATTTCTATTGTTCGCATCATAAATAAAAGCAATCCCCTTGCAAGCCAATCACTTGCAAGGGGATACTTATAATGCTTAGTAGAATTACTTATTATACCATATTTTGTATGCTTTATAAAATTTACAAATCATTGTATTCCACTTGTTTGTTCTTTGCTACATCCTTTCTGTAGTTGATGAGGTCTGTATAGGTAATAATATTAAAGTATTCATATTCGTCATTAAAAAGACTTAGAAAAATATTCCCATTATCAAGGTAAAATCTGGAATGTTTTTCATTGTTATCTCCATTATCTTCTTCTACACACAACAATCGCTTCAAATACTTGTCACGAAGTTGTGGATAAATACGGTTATATTTGTTCCAAGCTTGATCGTAACCACAACGATTTTGAATTACCATTACTTCATAAACGAGCTTCGTATATGGATTAAATTGAACTGTTATTAAACAATTAGTTTCACCCATAAACGTACCATAAAACCCTCTTGCACCTTTACCAAGTCTTGCACTTACTTGGTAGTTATATCTTATTCCTTTTGCTCTGAGTTTTGCAGAGAATTGGTCAATTGTCCCTGTGATGGGGATTCCCATAAAGGTCAAATGTTGTTTGGGATTACGATTTGCCACAAGAGTTTCAAGTGAATCTGTCTCAGCGGAATCACTTACGAGCGTTTCAACTCTTTCAATGCTAATGTTATTTGCATTGGCTTTATGACCAAACGTAAAGCAAAGGATTAAAATCAGAATTTTGAAAAATACTTTCATAGATGTGTTTTTTTTAATTTCTGCAAATGTAAATAAAATATTTTACATAAACACCTCCATCCCATTAATTTCAAACACACACACATCGCGGAGCTGTCGGATTTCGTTAGAATCCAACAGTTTCATGCGACGAGTCCCCTTGTAGAAGTCGTAGCGAAGAGAGATGCAGCGGTTCCAACATTGAATTTCCCCACTTCGCGTCCACAGTTTGATATCCACAGGGTCAGGAGATTGGAGCATTTTTTTAAGCGTAGAGATATGAATAGAGCTAGCCATTATGAGAAGTTATTGTTATACGTGTTATTAAAGATACGCTTAGGTGTAGCACCCACCATCACCCGTTGCTTCTTCACCTGTTTCCAGTTAAACTTCACGCGGTTCGTAGCATTAGAAAGATCTGAAAGTTCACTCTCCACATCCGTGATCAGCACATTCGTACCCTTTGGAAAATCGTGAGACACGATTCTGACAAAAGAAGACAGCAAAGCATTCGTAAGCGTTTGCGCAAGAGTAGGAGAGAGCGAAGCCGTTTCGCTCTCATACACCACCTCCGTGTTATCATCATAAAAAGAAGTCTCGCCACAACAAAGCGCGGTAGCACGCTCAAACGAAAGTTTACGTTTCGTTTGCGCATCCACAAACAACACATCCGACACATTAAACTCGTTTCTAAAAGCAATAGACAGCGAAGGCGTTTCATCCGTAAAGAAAATCGAAAACGTGCGTTTCCCCCGATAAAAAGTAACCCCCAAGAGTTTCCCATTCACCCCCTCAGGCAGCGAAGCCAATAGGTCATCCATATTGACATCCTCATATCGAAACTCCAGTTCCTTAGGAACAACCCAATTCCCCTGAACGGTATACGAAGCAACCGACCCATCCACCGCCTGCACAAGAAACTGCGTAGACGAAGCACCCGATTCATTCGGGAACACAAAATACTGCAAGTCAAACTGCATATCACGCGGAACCAGGCGCGTATTCTCCGAATAGAGAAAATGCGAGAGAAGAAACAGCTTACAGTCCATGTTAATCAGCAAGTTGCAATAGAAAATCGTAAACTCCCCCAAAGCATAATCATTGCGATCCTCCTGAAACTTAATCGTACAAGTAGCGAACGCCAACCCATGCGTTTCCATATAGCCCTCAATAATCCCCCGTAAGTCATAGATAGAAGCCCTGCCCTTATACGCAGCAATATCCGTAGAAAAGATAGGCGACACGTCACGGTTTAGAAAAATCCAAATCGTCACCACATCCCCTTGAAAGCCCGTCATCACAAAGTTATCAGGAATAGCCGAAGAAAAGCAATACTCCTTAGGATTAAAATTAAAAATCATACGCGAAAAGATAAAAACAGGTGCAATATCGTAAAACTCCAGGGTTGCGGAAAAGACCACCCATTCGGGTGATCCTTTCTTTCAGCCATCTACGCTGTGGCACTCTTGCGAGCCGAGCGCTTGGCAACAGGCTTATTCTTAGGCTTGGCAGGCGCTTCGGGAGCACTCGGCTCATCCAACAGCAACTCAATCGGCTGCATATCCGTGGTGGGCGCAGCAGCAGCCTTATTACGCGCTATCTCGTGCGAGACACGGCATAGGCAATTATCCGAGATGTTCAGCCCTGTGCGCTTTTTCAGGAGGAAGGCATAACGCATCGCCTTGTAGGGGCTTTTACAGTAGACACGGCTGTTATTATCGCCACTGATAGAAACGACCCAGATGTGAGCTGTAGCTTTGTTAATTTTGCCACTTGTGATAAGGATAAGATTATTCGCTTTCATTTTCTTGTAAGATTTTATTGTTGAACGATATGAATTAACGGTAGAGATAAACTTGAATATAAACGATGTCGATCATGTTCTCTGCAGCAAGCTCTTGTGCGATGGCAGAAGCTTCCTCTTCGCTGTCCGCCTCGATTTCATACTCAGCGTATTCTCCATCTTCTCCATCAATGACCACTTGGTAGATGTTGTGAGGGAAGGAAGCTCTGCACTTACGGCTAAACCCTAAAGAAACGAACTCTGAATGAACGGCTGAATGTACCATGACTATTTATTTTTTTATATGATTTTACTTAGAAGGGGCATCGGGGTGCTCCCTTGATTTTTACGTGCAATAAGGGGCATGAAGTAAAGGCGAGAAGGACAAGGGAAAGCCCAAAAAATTTTCACCCTTGTGGTATGGAAAAAATGTAGGAACGCCCATTTTTTCTGAAAAATTTTTGGAGCTAAGTGCAACGTGCCCTTGCCGAACGCCGCTTCATGCCAACTTTGCAAAGGAAAAATAATGGGAGCACCTTGCTGCCCCTTGTAAATTCATGTGAGAGAATAAATAATGGTACAATCAGCCATTCAGCGTTCGTTTTAGGGATTAGCCGTGGCAGAGCAACCTCCCACAACATCTGCTAAGTGGTCATATAACGCGAAGATGGTGAATACGCTGGGTGACAACTGGGGCAAGCGAAGAAGAAGGTGCCATCGCCCAAGAGCCAGCTGAGAACATGCTTGACATCGTAACCAAGTCCTGCTACCGGTAATATATCGTTCAACGGTAAAATCTAAGAAAATAAGGGAAAGCGAAAACTTATCCTAATTACGAGTGGCAAAATACCAATACCATCCTATCTGGACCGTATCAAAGGGCGGTAATGAAAGTCGTGTTTACTGCAAAAGCCCAACCTAAGCCCATGCGTAATCCCTTTCCACAAAGCGCACAGGGCAAAAAGAACATCTCGGGTAATTGCTTCCGCTGTGTCACGGGATGGAGAAATAAGCCTGCTGCGCCCACCACCGAAATGCAGCCACCCAAAACTGCTACTGAGCCGAGTGCTCTCGAAGCGCGTGCCAAGCCAAAGAAAAAGCCGCCAAACGCATAGCAAGAGAGCCATAGCGTAGGCGGCTGAAAGAAAGGAGTGCCCGAATGGGGGGCTTGAATATAAATAAAGGGAATGTAATGATAATCATTACATTCCCAGTCATCTTTTTTATAGTGCAGACATCGCGACCTGCCGATGTGGGCACTTTTAGTACTGCAAAATTACAGATAAGTCTGTTTCTATGCAAATTTATAAGGAAAAATTTGTGTTTTCATTTATGATTCGCATAGTTTCGGAGTTGCGTGACTCAGCAAACAACGCCCTTAAATCTTGTCTTAATTCAGTTTCACGGTTGTGAGAAATGCACCCCAATAGATAAAGCACAATCTTTATAATACCATTTACATTGTGTCTATCACTACCAGAAATATTTCCCGCAGGTCCATTCTTAATGCCACGAGGTAAATGAAGATTATAAAGGTAAGCTCCATGTGCACAAGTGTTTCGAGCCACACGTATAGTTTCTAAGTAATTTACAAAGATGCCAATAGTACAATTGAACTCGTTTGCTATTTGTCTCTTCAAGTTCCTATCGTTCAGATGATTGTACAGAGAAACTATATTTCCCATTGTCATAAATTCTAATGTCTTCCATGCTGGTGCATAAGTATCTTCAGGGTATTTTTGATGATGGCGCACTATAGCAGGAGAATCCTTAATCGTTTTATAAACTTTGTTGGCAAAGGATTGAATATAGTTATCATCAACAGCCAATGGACTAACGAACCAAAAAGGATCTTCATCATAATACATAGACCCCATATAAGTAATTCTTGTACGAATATTAACTTCTATTCGGGTAAGAGCGCTTAGCAGCAGCTTACGTAAATCATAATCAAAATAGTAGAGCTGCACGATGCTCTCAAACAACGTTCCTTCTCGGAACTCGTGAGTTCGATTGCTTAAACGAGGATATGTCTTCTCGAAAGGAAATGTATAAAATCCAAGGCGATAATAACCAATATCGAATAGAATCTCTTTTGCTTTTTCTTCGTCTTGTACTATAATGCCACGTTCCTCGAGGCGCTTTATTTGTGCTTGCAGGCTTAACGCTTTCTTCATTGTTTTCTATTTTGATTGCAAATTTACATATTTACTATGAATTTACCATCTTGTTATAAATGTTATCTCACACCACCCACCGCAAAACCATAAAAATCATGCTGCGGAAACTTCTCACACCCAATATACAGCGTATCAAAAGCATCCGTGCCATCGGTGCGGTGCTCCAGCAGATCCTCCTCCGATTCAGGATTCTTCTCTGTAGACTTGTTCTTACGAAAGCCATTTCTTCCACGTTCCACGCCAGCCGATTGTATGGCAAGAATTAAGTCATCATTGTTTTGGCGGTTGAAGTACGGCATGAGCCGTTGCTTCCCAGCAAATCCCTGGTTAATCAGCAAATACTTTTCATCATGTCGCATGGGGTTGCCGAGATACACATCTTGCACACTCCAGCCGTGGCGTTCAAACTCATGCACCACTACCCAGTGAAAGTCTTGATCGTTCACAGCATAGTTAGAGCCAAGAGCAGTGGCATCATAGTAATAGATGACACTGTGATTGGCATGAGGCGCATAGTACGCACAGAAGTCGGCAATCAGCGCAGGAATTTTGCGCTCAAATTTCACGTAAAAAGATTTGAGTACATTTAAACGATTACCACGCGGTTGCCCACACACAATCCAATTGATATTCGCATTGTAATCCATGCCAATACAAAGCGGAGCCATCGGGTCAAGGTCGGCATCGGTGCGGCAGTCAAGAGACGAGTGAAGCGAGGAAAAGTTGCTCAGCGAGCGTATGGAATACCGCTCCTGCTGTGCCTCTTCGATAATGCGGTCATAGCCCAAACTATCTAAGTACCCAAAATCCGAAGCATCATACTTATGCCACTCCTGCATAGAAGAGTAAAAGCCATCATGCGAGATACCAATCTTCTGACAGAGAATAGAGGTTTGGAACGTCTTGGGTGTAAGGTCGCGCTTCATCTGTCGAATATACTCCTCCCCAAGCAACTGCAAGTTCTCGAGGGTGGAGTATTCCTTGTAATACACTGCCACACTGCGCATTTTGTTCAGCGATTGATCTAGCCATTTTAGATAGCTCGGCAAATAAGTTGGAACAGCTTGATGTGTCGCTTTAAGCGAAGCGATGCGTTCTTTAGTCTGCCAAATCTTATAGATAGTGCCTTTGATGGTATCAATCAACTCCTTGTCCATCTTCTGCTCATAGTGCAGGAACCACGAGCCCTTCGTGGTTTGTGGCATATCACTCAAAACCATCATCGAATGGTTAAACGAGTGATGCCCGAAGTAAGAACGAATGCCGCCATTGGCAGGTAGCGTTTCATCTTTCAGCTTGTCATAATCAATAAACTTCGCTTCATCAATCAGGAGCCAAGAAAGCGTCAGCGAGTTCGATGAGCCAGGACGGTCTTGGCTAATGATAATGGCAACGGAGCCATTATAGAAAGTCACCACATGCTCATAGTCCGCAGGTTCTGTGATGGGTTTCGCAAACGACCGAGGCGGTTTGCGTCCCACCACATAATGCACCCCCTTGATGTAGCCCCACCTTTTCCAAGCAGCAAACAGACCGGGCAAAGTGTTCGTTAATCCATGCTTGAAAGTCGGCACGACAATTCCTCCCGTACTTCCCGGCATACGTTGCATATTACGCAGCACAAAGGGCGAAGCAATGGAATCCGTCTTGCCCGTGCGTCGTCCAGCCACAATCACGGTGGTTTTGGCACCGATGTATTGTGTCAAAAGCTGCGGTTTGTTGAAGTACACGCGGTTGGCGTGTGCCTTGCTTTCTTCGTCCCATAATGACGTATCCACACTATTCTTCTCCTTGTCCATCATCTTCCTCCTTAAAGATTTCGTCCAACGGCAAATCCGCTTCTTCATATTCCACATTCTCCGTATCGGGGTGCGTATCGCTTAACTCACGTGTGAGTTTGCGAATGCGCTCATCAATGTTTGGCACAGGATTGATGCCCACCACACGCGGGTCGGTGGTGGGAAAGAAAGGCTGCACCACAATCATGTGGTACGGCACACTCTGCTCGTCCTCAATATCAATGCGGTTAAACTTGGCATAGCTCGTAGCCGCCTTTTCCATCGTCTTTGTGTCCTTGCGCTTCTTCGCCATCTGGTACGTTTCAAGGATCATCTCATTGTAGCGCCACCGATGAAAATCACGTGAAGCTTCCCCCATATTAGGCAGAATGGCTTTCACGATTTTCAAGTCCGCATACGCAGTAACGAGCGACAACCCGTAACGGGTTCGCTCCTCGTCCACAAACTGGCGGTCCTTGGCATCGGGATTGGCAATAGACCAAGTGACCATGTCGCGCAATCGAAGCAGGTGCTCCACCTGCGATTGCGCATATTTCTGCAAAAGTTCCTCTTTGGCAGTATAGAGGTCAGCTTTAGCCGCCTCTACTATGCTTGGTAATGACATATATCAAAAGGAATGTGTATATTTGCAAGCAAGGGCAATTCACCAGAGTACGTTTCGGACGTAGGGAGTAGGAATTTATTCATAACTCGCTGGCTTGATGCCCTTTTCTTATTTGTTATTCATCGTCCTCCATGTCCAACAAATTGTTGCGCGTATTCTCCAAGGCAAGCGGAGAGCCCACATAAGCCAACTGCATCTCCTGATGCAGCAGTTTCACGCGCGAAGCCGCCTTTCCTCGATGGTATCGTTTCGATACCTCCGAGTTTCGGTCCGCAATATCCTCGCGGAGTAGGGTAGGCGATACGTCAAGAATGACCGCCATATCCGATATTTTAAGATAGATAGAAGCAAATTGTTCCACCTGTTTCAGTTGTTCTTCCGTGTAAACCATATACCTAGTTTTTAGCCCCAGCTTCAAGCAGACGTTGCTCAAAAAGATCATTCAGAGGTACCGAATGGTTGCGAATCAAGTCCGTAATAGCAGCATGAAGCGTATTAAAAATAGCCTTATCCGTAGAGATAAAAGTAGACTCATAACGGTTGCCTCGCGTCAAGTTCTGCGAAGTGACCACCGAAATAGTATCTCCAGTCTCACTCTCCACGAGCAAAATCTTCGAGTGGTTATCCGCGAGATACGTGCGTTTCATCACCTGCGAGATAAACGACCAAAGTTTCAGCGTTTTATTCGTAGCCTTATGATCCAGCACCAAGTTAAACTCCGAAACCTTGCCCCCCTTTTCAATAAAGAATAGCCGTCGCAGAAACTCCTCCGAGATAGAAAACGAAGTTTGCCACACCTTCGCTTTCCCCACCTGTTCCAGGATCCACTCCAAGACATCCGCCACCTGTAGCGCATTGGTCAGATACGCCTGATTAGGCGTGTCCGCCAACGGCTTCAGGAAGTCCGCAATAGAAGCAGTTCTTTTCATTCCTTATCAGCTCTGTTTTTGCATTTTTTCTCACTTTTAGGCGATTTTGCGGAGCGTTTTTCCCCATTTTGCTCAGAGCTAGCAGAACCTTGGGGAGCACTCGGCTCACTTGGCACACTTGATGCACTCGGCTCAGTCGGCTCACTTGTTTCACTCGGCACATCCTGTTTACCCGATTTCTTTGCTTTTTTCGGTTCATTTGGCGCATTCGGTTCACTCTGTTCACCTTGCGCACACGGCTCACTTGGCACATTCAGCTCATTCTGCTCACTTGGCGCACACGGCTCAGCCGTTGCACTCGGCTCAGTTATCACAAAATGGTCATATCTATCCCAGTTGTCGTGTAGTTTTTTATCCAAAAAGATAAATTCTTTGAGGAAAGGATAGCGTTCCGAGTCCGCGCAAGCAGCTGTAGAAGTACTCATCGTGCGCAGTTTCAGATGAAGCTCGCGCATACGATGCACCAAATCAAGGTTTTCTACATAAAGCGCCTGTATTTCTTCGGGTAACGTATCGTGGTCAGCACGCTTACCCGCTTTAAAGTCCTTCGCTTCGTTCACCTCCGCTTCAAACTTCGAGCGTTTCTCCATAATCGTCTCCACCTGCTGTTCCATCTCCTTCACCTGTTCATGCGTCAGTGCGGCCAGACGGAACTTCAGATACTGTTGCAGTTTCCCCTCGATAAACTCAGCCTTCCCTTTCGGGTTCACGCTGATATTTCGGTACATAATCTTGTTACCAGAGAGTTGTAGCAACATCATTGCGCCAGCCTCCCAATCCCTTTCCTCGCGAGGCAAATTCAGCCACGCTTGAAGTTTTTGTGTAAATACGTGATCCATAAAATTATAGTTTTAAGTTTGGAGGTTAAGTATAGTTTTAAGTTTGGAGGTTATGAGGTTATAAAGTCAGCATCACAGCTTATTGTTGATGCCTGTGAAGAACACACAATTCTTGCGGTGTTCACAGAGCAAGTTCTTCATTGCTTTGAGTGTAGAGCCCGTGGTAACAAAATCATCGAACACAATGCAATTTTGTTCTTTCGGTAAAATGTTCAAAGAAAACACTGCCCCAATACGCTTTTTGCTATGGCAATGCGCCACATCCTCATAAAAGGGAATGGATAGCAAGGCTGCTATCTTTTCACTAATCCGTGTAGCAAAGTTCTTGACCAAGTGCCTGCGCTTGGGTGTGGTAACGATACACCAATTCCCAAATTTCAATTCCTTGCCTAGCACCTCCTCAATGAGCGGAGCCACATTCTCAGCGAAAAAGTCCACCATCGTGTCATCCCCCTTGATATCCGTTAGCGTTCTACCATAGAGCGATTTCTGCCAAAGCGAGACAAAGAACACATCCGCGCGACGCGTGATGCGCACCTTACGGGAGAAGTCGCACCGCGCTTCGACCGACTTGTCCCAAGCATGGCGTTTTTGCTCGGCAAAAATATCCTTCGCACCAGCCTTGTCTTTGGAAGAACTTTCCAAAGCAAGCGGACACGAAAGGTCTGGTACTTGAATCTCCTCCAAGATTTCCTCCAAATCAATCATATTAAGTTTGGGGTTTTAAGGTTATGAGGTTATAAGATTACCTTTTGTTCCCAAGAACAAACTTTATAACCTTATAACCTCAAAAATTCAAACTGACTAAGCAGTTTCGATGTCACCTTCTTCCGTTGTGATGGTACCCTCATAGAAAGGCGCAGGACATTCGTCCGTAGCTTCTACCGCGATAGTGGTTGAGGTAGTACCTGTAGCACCCTGACCGAGGTCCTGTGCCACGGTCGTTTTGGTAGTCCAATTCTCCGAACCCACCACACGATATTTACCCTTCATGTCCTCGACAATGAAGACATTATCATTATTGTTTAAGTAAGCAGAAGCAGCACTCGCCTCTGCGCCCACGCCAGGGTGAACAGCGGTAAGCTTGTTCAACTGCGTTTGACTAGGTAACTCGCCCTGTGCCTCAGAGGTAAGTTGCGACTTTTCGGGCAGAATGTCGATATACTTCCATTTGGCATCAGCCTTTAGGGTAAAGCTGCCCGTGTACGTAGCAGCAGTTACTCGTCCGTTCTCGTCACGTGGAAGTGTGGCCCATTGGGCGATGTCACCCTTTGAAGTATAATAGATGCGTCGACGCACCCCAGGAAGTTCTGGAGTGCCTTGGCACCATGCAAGAGATTTCTGTAAGGAAGTGCAAGATTTAGCCATAAGAATTTAAGTATTAAGTAATAAGTATTAAGTATTAAGTATTACAAACTATGTGAGGGCAGGAGATAAGTAACAAGTGGTAAGTAACACATTTCACAGTTAAAGTAATAGATTAAGTGCTTCTTCTCACTTAAAGTATTACTTTAACCATATGGTTTAAGGAAAAGTTTAAAGTAGTAATAATCAGAGATTATAAAACACTACTTAAAGTATTACTTACACCTATTACCATCATTCACACACAGCATTAACCAGCAAGTTCAATTACTTTCATGCGACGTTTATCAATGCTCTCGAACTGCACACCAAAGAACATCGTCGCAATGTAAGAAAGCACAAAAGGTTCAAAGCGTTCCACATCCACGCTCTCCACATCACCCATTTGGTCATAGCCATAGAGCATGTTAATTTTAGGAGCCACCTGCATGAACTTCGAGTCCGCTTTGTTAAAGAGCGGACAGAAAGTAAGCATACCATTAGAGCCCTCCACCGTAGGTTGGTTATATTTCGTGTTATACGGAATAGCCGAGTGCGTAAGTAAGTACGCCTCGTTATACTTATCCACGAACTCCTGCGAGCAGTACAAGAACAACTCCTGCGAGCGCAAGCGCGGATCCAAAGAAAAAAGAATCTCCTTTGCAGCATCCACCGCATTAGCCGTAGTAATTGCATCCGTCAACTTCATATAGTTGCCGTGTTCCGCAGCAATCGTACCAGAGGTAACCTCCTTCTGCGTAATCGTATCAAAGCCATCAAAGAGGTCCATAGTCGTATCGCCCTCCGCATTACGCACACCCTTCCAAATCGCCATGTTCAGGTTTTCAGAGAGCGACTTCGCAATCAAGCCCAACACCTCACGTGCAGTAGGCGTAGACTTCTGACCATCCCCCTTTGTAGCACCCATGCCAAGGAGCGTAGAGATAGCCGTGTTCGGTTCAAAGTCAGCGACCACCGAACCAAAGAATGTTTCGAGCGTACGATAATCCAACTGCAAGTTGGCATTCGTTTTACGCGAAGGTTTGTAAGGCGCAAACTGCGCATTCGCAGTAAGCGTACCCACACTTTCCTTATAACGGATGCCAGGGCGTCCCGTCATAAATTTCAGTGTGCTTTCGCAGCCGATAATCGGCAAGCGAAGGAAGTCGGCACGATACTTACGTGCTGCATCCTTATATTCATCAAGGGTGAAAGAGAATTTTCCAGCCATTTTTTTTGAGTTTTAAGTTTTTAGGTTATGAGGTTATAATGTTTGTTTGGAGTTGTAAGGTTATGAGGTTATAAGATTACAAACTATGCCTCAAACTATGACAAACTATCGTACAAAGCACGGGCAGAGATACCCGTTTGTACGAAATCATCGAAAGCAGTAGGTTCATGTTCAGTTTTCTTCTCATCCACGATATTTGTGGTAGAAGCAGCAGGAAGAGAAGCCAGCTTCGCTTCCAAATCCTTGTTCGATTCAGAGAGTTTTTTGTTTTCATCCTCCGCAGTTTTCATTTTAAGCGAAAGTTCTGCGATCATATCATGATTCGCCTGCAAAGAAGATTCAATGTTCTCCACTTGTTCCTCCGAGAGCGTAATCTTACCCTCTTCCGAAGTAAGATGTTCGCAAGCGAGGAACTTACAAATGTTTTTGTAAACCTTGTTCATAGGTAGCGATTTATTAAGATTGATAATAGGTGAAGGTTTAAAGACCGCAGCAAACGCCTGCGCCATCTTTTGGAAGAACGTCTCTTCCGACTTACTTTTAGGGACGTTCGGTAGCGGAATCCCATACGCCTGAAAATCAGCAGCAAGAGAAGCCGTGAGAATAGGAGGCGTTTCATCCTCAAACTCCGTGAGTTCATCCACAAAGCCCCAATCCAGTGCCTCTTGAGCAGTGAGCCATCCACCCACCTTCATGAGCGAGAGCAAATTCTCAGGTTTCTTTTTACAGCGATTGGCATACATCGTAGCCACATTCGCGTCCATCTTTTCAAGATCCGTCTTAGCTTTGCCGAGACTTTCAATGAGCTGGCTCATGCCCGTGGCATTGAGATTGCCATATTCAAAGAATGGTAGCGCACATTGGTGAACGAGGTACATAGCCGATTTATCCATGGTGATACGTTTCGCCCCCATCGAAGCAATCGTAGCCGCACTCGCATTCATCCCCACAAAATGCGCATGCACATTGCCATGGCGTTTAAATGCCGAAGAAATACTCAGAGCCGTATTAAGTTGTCCGCCAGGACTATCAATCAGCACAGCGACCTCCTTATCCGCATTATTCCCCAAGACATATTCCACGTAGTCAGCATCAAAATCCCAGCTGCCCACGTAGCCTTTCAAGTGAAGTTGATATTTGTTTTTAGCCATATCTAAAAGAAATTTGATAAGGCAAATTTAAACGTATATAAATAGCCAAAAAAAGACAGATGGAACCTCACGGCGGCATCTGTCTTAGAAAAAAATCATATAAAAGTGAATTCAAAACAACATAAGGACTTCAGCGTTGTAACAACTGTAACACTTGTAACAGAAATTCAAACCGTTGAGAATCAACGAGTTTAAGAAATTAGATTTGTTACATTCAGCCTCAAAAGTAGCTCAAATGTTACAAATTCGCCTGTTTCAAGCGTAAATTGGAATCAATGCAACCCTGTTGCAGTAAGTTATGGTAAACTTTTTTGTGTTGGAATCCCCATCGGGGAGTCCAGAAGAACATTCCCTTTTGATAGAAGGGAAAGGCGCTTCTTTCGTCCCGATAAGGAAATGCTCGCCATTGACGAGCGATATGATGAAACAGAGGTGTGCCGAGATAGGCACGTCCTCACACGAAGAGAAGGTAAGCGTAGCCGTTTCGAGGATCGAATTATTATCCAACTCCGTATCCGTTTCGCAGAGAGCCGTTTTCTTATCGAAAGGCAAGAAAGAAAGCCGGGCGAAGACCCCCACAGGCACATTCGCCAATGTTTGCATTGTGATGTGCGGTGTAAGGTCCTCGGCATACACATAAGCGATGCTTTTAATCCCCGGCAATCTATTCATGTCCAACTCGAAATTAACAATGTTATCCTACAAGCATTCTTTTCCTATGAAATGGAACTATCCTTATTTTTGGCAATTCTTTCCGACTTTCTTTTCTCACTTAGGACTGCATTTTTGCGAAGACGTTGATAAACCTTCGCAATATTGTCCCAGCAAGCGCCATCCTCCTTAATGCCATGCGTTTCCATGAAGAGATAAATCAGCGTTTTCTGTTGTTGACCGATTTTCCCAAAATCATGCAGCGCATTCCAACAATCCACGGCAAAAGAGTTATTGATATTCTCAATCAACGCCTTTTTGCCAGTAGGAGAGATGTAGTTGTAGATTCTTGGATCCCGTGCTTTCGAGTATGGAATACAAATCGCCAACTCTCCCTCCTGTTGTTTAGCAGGTAGCATACCCTCAGGCAGTTTTTGCAGAGCCAGTTTAAGAATTTTAGACTCAATACAGCCTCGATTCAGCTCCACAGGTTCAGAACCGCTATGACGGTTCACGAACCATTGGCGCAGATACGATGGCAATTTTATGTAGACTAAAAAGTTACTCATAGATTTGAAAATGGCAGATGTTTTGAATGCGACACAAAGGTACAACGAAAAATACTATAAAAGAATATGTGTATCAATGATTTAAGCTTTCTTATTTGGTTGGTTCACAACCAAAAGGAACGGGGCTTTCACCCCGCTCCATTGCTTTTATTGTTGAGCGAACACATATCCATCGCAGAACGTGTATTCCGACGAGAACAAATACCTTGCATAGCCTTCGTAATCGAAATAAATAGAGAGATCACCCATCATGTGATCCAAATTGTAGCATTCATTGACGTACATCTCGGCAAAATCCTCTTCCGAATCGTATTTGCCTATGTAACGATCTTGTGCATTGGTGACGCTATCATCTCCTGTACTTTCGTAGTAAGCATCGAAAACCAAGCGCTCATTCTCATCCAACTCACAGTATTTTAAAATCTTGTTGAATGTATCTTCCCCTGGGCAGCTCTCGCAATACCATTCTCGGGGGAAGCCTTGATAATCTTGAAACATGAACTCAGGATCATCTTCATCATCGTGCAGCAGCGCACAAATTTCAAGAAACTCCTCGTAGCTGTCGAATGCTTCCAGATCCAGCCAAGCCCCATCCAATGAGCCATTGTTGTACTTCTTGTATGTGCCGCAATAAACAGCAGGCTGATTCCATAGGCGTTCAATGAGGTAAGGCTGCAATCTTTCTTCGCGCTCTGTTGAGCCTAACTTTAATGTTTGAAGAGCTGATGTGGTGTTGTTAGTGTCCATTTCTTGATAGAATTTGAATGTGAAACTTTAAGTGATGTCCTCCGGGTGAGGACTTTTTACGATGCGAAAAGAATGCGAGAGGAAGTGAACACAGGAGCAAGTAATGGCAAAGAAAAAATCTGAAATACCTCCTTTTTATGAGGCACGAAGAAAAAGAAGGAAAGTTGTCGGATTTTTTGTGCAGCCATAGCAACGCGGTACTTGTCCGTTCACGCTCGCATTACCTTTGCATCAGGAAAAATCTCTCCGCCCGTAGGATGTCACGGGTAAACATTCAAATCAAGAAATGGACACGACACCACAGAAGCCCAAACATTGAAGTTAGGTTCGGCAGAGCGCTCCATGAATGCAGCCCACCTTGGAGAATGCCTATGGGTTCAACCTCCCATGAAAGGCACGAACCAGAAGCACAACACAGACACAGTGGATTGGCTGATAAGAGATGGAAGTGTTCGGCAGCTATGAGGAGTTCATAAAATCGCTCTGCTGCACGATGATGAAGATGGTCCACCCCTGCTTTCAAGATGAAAAGGCTTCCCCAAAGAATGGTATAAAGAGAAATGTTACAAGAAATTACATTCAGTTACAAGAAAAGAATACTGTGAGATGGATGAAAATGAGCGTGTTACCGATGTTACGAAAGTTACAGAGATACGCACCTATGCCAATCGTTGCAGCAAAAAAGAATCGGAAGAGGATTTTCCCAGATACCCCAATTATTGCTACTATTGGGATAAGATGGGTAATCTCACTCTTCCGATTACGCACATTATGCAAGATATTTGTTCATGTCGGGCTACAGGTTCTGCGATATGTGCAACTGTAAGAAACAAAAGCAGTGGAGTGGGGTGGAAGCCCCTTTCCTTTACCCATGCTCCAAACAGTTCCACACAAAAAGCTCAATCTTCGGGAACCCCGTCCCCTGTAATCATATTCAAACCATATTGATCCACGAGTTTCTGATAGTCAAAGCAATAACATCTAGCCGCCTGAGAGAGTTTCGCAGGATTGCCAAACTTATCCTTCCTCACAGAATCAAGAACAGGAAAGCCATTACGATACACATTAAACCGCGCCACCTTCTGCCCAAGATAAGAAGGACTATTCACCAGGTAATATTTCAGCGCATCCGTAGGAAGCACCTTCTCATCCGACTTGCGTCCCTCCTTGCGATACAGGTTAAAGATACGCGAAGTTTGTAGATACAAGATTGGTTTCTTTTCAAGCCAAGCCACATCCACCACATCCGTTTTCAGTTTCATCTTATAGCGAACCATAAAATCCGCGGTATCATTGATGATACCCTCGCTAAAGAAAAACTGCACCATATTCCAAAACGTACCCTGTTCACCATTCGTTTTACACTCCGCAGTTTGTTTGAGAATACCTTCGATGACAATCTTAAAAAGGTCATCGTAAGCCAGCGTAGGAACTGCATCTTGCAGTACACGCAATGCCGCCAACGGCACACACCAGTTATTAACAATGCGGTCCTCGCATTGCTTGCCTTGCAAAGCAACACTAACCTGTTTACGTACCTCTTTGAGCGTATCCAAAAAACTGTCCTCAAATCGCTTGCGATAATTGAGGAGAGAGATCGTGAGGTGTGTCAAACCACCCGAACGCATCTCCATGAGTCGCATATAATTCTTCTTCTCTTCTTGCGTGAACGTGGAACGCGGAAACTGCAAGAAAATCAATCGCGAGAAGAGTGCAATATCAGCCGTAGGCATTTCTTGTCCTGACAAGATGATGCCAGCATCAACGGCTGTCACCTCCTTCTTTTTGTCCAAATCCATGTTCATACGGCTACGTCCCGTGCCGTCCCACAGACCTTTCAAGAACTCAATGACCTTGGGATCGAGGTCATTCTTATACTCATCAATGTGCGCTAAGGCATTTGCCGAAGCTGCTACCGTATCATTGAGGGCAGAGATCGTAGAGTTTTGGATATTGGGAGCTTTGTAAGCAATGGTAAAGAGTGCAAGCAAGGTATGTCCCAGTTCCGATTTACCACTACCTTTCGGACCAAAGAGATTGAGAATTGGGAACCAATGCTCTGCCGAAGCATTAGTGACCACATCACGGAACAGGGTGGCGAGATAGAAAGCGAAGCCTATCCGCCCATTATCACCAAACACCTTGAAAAGTTGTGTGGTAAACTCCTCTAGCGTAACGGAAGAGTAGTTGAGATGCACAAACTGCTTTTCAAACGTGAAAAGCCGGGCATCATCTTTGTAAATCTTCGATGAAGAAGGCAAGTAGTAATTGCCCAAATCGGGCAAACGTACAATACCATATTCATCAGCAGGATAAAACTTATTCTTGAAGAACACTCCATTGCCAAAAGCATAAAAGCCCTCACGTTGCCAGCCCATCTGTTTGATTTGCGAGGCCGTTTCCGTTTTCTCGTAGAGAAACGATTTGAGTTTGGTAAGCTCACGTTCCGAAGCCTTCCAAATAAAATTACCTTGTCCTTCAATCCTCTGTTTAAACTTAGAAATGCTCACCAAGTCCTCTTGGTTGAGTTCAATCAAAACCTTCATGTGCAGTTCGTTTGTTAGTGTATATAGACGTTTTGGAGAGAGATTATCCTTAATATGAAAAAGCGGTTCCATTGTGAAATTAGACCACTCATATACATTGCCCTTCTCTGTGATAGAGAAGTACTTGCCGTTCTCCACATAAAAGCCAAAGCGTTTATAGAGGTCGTCCACTGCCTCCCCTCGTTCGCGTTTCTCTTCCTCCTCGATGCGTTTCTTCTCCGCATTGATAGCCTCCCTCCAAAAGCCCTTTTTGCCCGAAATGCTAGAGAGTTTATCAATGTACATAGAAACACCCGTCGGGTCATCAAGCAGCGTAAGTAGGTAAGCGATTTCGCGCACCACACTACGCTGTTCCTCGGTAGTCTGTGCGAATTTAAAAGCCTTTTTTGCTCGCCACAGAATAAAGTCCTCCTCCTCCACAGAGTTAAACACATTCATATTCTGATAGAACGTATCAGGATCCTGCTTGTAAGCGTTCTCCGTATCGGGAATTTCCTTGATGGAAACCGACAAGCCACATTCCATAGCCAATTTGCCAGCAGCAAACACCACTTGAATGCCATGCCCGAAATGCTCGCCTCTTTTAGGCGGATCATCATCGGGCAAGAAACACACCTTGCTCGCGTACTTCTTGATTTGTACAAAGTGGTCCTTACTCCAGGCAGACCCCAAGGCTGCCACCGTGTTTTCCACCCCGATGCTATGCAAGCGCATACAATCGGGTGCGCCTTCAACGAGGAACATCTTATCCACCTTGATAGCCTGTTTCCAAGCATCATTAATGCCAAATAGCACTTGTGACTTATGAAACAAGATAGAATCCGCACTATTTAAATATTTAGGTTGCTTGTCATCCATAGCACGTGCGGTAAAACCAATCACCTTACTATTTTTATCCCGAATAGGAATAACCACTCTATCTTGATACAGGTCATAGCCTCCTTTGTTTAACAACCCCAATTCGTCCAAGCTCTCGCGTGTGACATGCAAGCTAGCGAGAGCCTTTCCAAAGTTTGGCGCATAACCAATGCCTTTCGATATGCAGAATTCTTCTCCCCAACGATTAAACGCATAAGTTTGCGCCTCTTTCGATTCCTTAAATTGTTGGACATAGAATTTATCCACAATCGCATTCGTAGCAAGAAGAGACTCTTTGTGCATGCGTGTTTTGGTTTCCTCTGTAGTTTCTGGCGAATCTTTCACTTCCACACTATACCTTTTACCTAGCTCTTTAATGGCTTCCACAAATGTCAAGCCATCTCTTTCTTGCAGGAAACTGATAATATCACCATATTTACCACAACCAAAGCATCTATAAGTGCCTTTGTTGAGATCAACCTTGAAGGAAGGCGTTTTTTCATTATGAAAAGGACACCTTCCGACAAAATATTTACCTTTCTTCGTCAAGTTCACCGTTTCACCAATTAATTCAACGATATTACTGGCACCGATGACTTTATCTATTGTATCTTGCTTAATCATGCGTTGTGGTTTTAGAGATGAAAAAGCCCTGTCCACTCGCTGTCACAGCGACACGACAGGGCAACATTCATAAAGTATTTGATGTTGAGAGTGTTTACTTCTTTCTCAGATTCTGTATGTACTCACTTTTGAGAATGTACCAAGAACGGCCTTCTTTGTGAGCAGGGATAACTCCTCTTTGAATACGCTTTCTAATTGAATGTACAGAAGTTCCAAGTTCTTCAGCTAAACTTTGCACATTCCATACCTTGTCACCGTTGTCTTTTACAATTGTTGTTATATCGTTCAAGGTACGGCTGGGGAATTTTCTTAATCCATGATTCTTTGTTTCCATTTTTTACGTTGTTTAAGTAGGTTTCGCGACTTTCACACACGACAATTACCACGATATGTTCACCGCAGTAGATTCGTGCGCCATGATAAAACAATCCTTTGAATCGGTGCGATTGATTGAATTGTGACACCATGTTGCAGATACTATGGGCCTTACCATAATTAAGAACTACAGTTCCTCTTACATCGCCATCTTTAAAACTAGAAAGCCACTCTGTTACGCGGCATATTGTTTCTAATTGCAAATTATTTTCGTTTGAAGACATGCTTTTTAAATAAAAATTTGTAGGATAGAGAATGTCGGGTAAGTCCGCAACCTTTTATGCTACAAAAAACTAATACATTTATTTGATTATTAGAGAAAATAATCGTATATTTGCAATAGTATTTGAAGTTGGGAGGATGTGTTCAAAAATCAGAGAACTTCGTCCTATAAAAAAAGGTTTATTGACTTTTTCTGCCGCAAAATTACAGGGAAGGATTTTAATTTTCTTGTTTTTTTTCACGTAATAGAACCAACCAACCAATTTTTTAACAAGTCTACATGCGACATAGTTGGACAGATGAGGTCTTCATTAGACATACCAATTATTGGCACAGGGACTTAAAGAAATAACAAGCTTTCAACATTAAGATTTAGGGTTTGTAATTTGCTTCAATTGGACTGCGTTCCAAATGCGTTCCAAAAACAAAAAGTAAAAAAATTGACCGATACACATACTAATCAAGTGTATTCCCAAAGCTCTAAAAATCAGCGACTTTGATGCAATATGTAATCACAAGTTATGATTTTCTCGGCTTCCCCCTGCGGAATCACGAAACCCGATTAGGGAAGAAAAATTAGTACAAACGCGAAACAAGCGTAGAAAAGAGAAGTGGTAAATACGTAATGTATCTACCACTTTCTCTTTGTATATCAACGCTTTTTAGATGCGTAAAATTGCTGATAATCAAGGCTTTTGAAGATGGTGAAATTAGGAGAATGCAAATGTTTCACCTCGCAGTGGGACATTTGGAGAAGGCATCATCAATAGGACACTATAAGACACAATGAGACAAAAAGGTGATACTAAGGTGATACCAGTAGCAAAAGGGGTGATACCAAGATGTACAAAACATTTTTTCGCTTCTTTTTTACACCAAATTCTCCATTTCCGCTGCAAAAACTTTAATCCTATGTTGGATTCAGCAGTAAAGGTCGTGTTCGACCGCAAAAAGCAAGTAGCCAAGAGAGGCTGTGGTTGTCTTGATGTAGTAGTGAACCTTGGAAAGAAAGTCCGCAAATACATAGTAGTATGCGTGACTACTCCCGATAAATGGGAGGAAAAATCCAAATCATTAGAAACACTTCAAATAATCGACCAATGTAAGAAAATCATCACCACAATGGAGGTTCTTGGAGAAGAGACCTCAATAGAAAACTTCAATCGTCACTTTCTTGGTCAAGAGTTCAAGGAAAAAGAAGACGAAGGAAATAACGAAACCAAAGACTTCATTGCCTACTGCGAAGAAGCCTTAGCCAGTGAGCAACTTGCCCCAGGCACCCGTCGCCACAAACAAGTAGTGATTGACGCCTTAAAGACTTATGGCAAGATTCAGACCTATGGCGATTTGACAGCCAAAAAGCTCATGGATTTCGACAAGTGGCTTCACAATGGCGAGCGAACCGATGTAACCATCTACGGCTACCACAAAAAGTTGAAGAAGTGGGTTGGCGAGTTGGAACGCACAGAGCAAATCACGCGCAATCCTTACAAAATGGTCACCTTCAACCGAGGCAAAACTAAGGAACGTCAACCCTTGCTTGAGAGCGAATTGAAGAACATGCGCGACTATCCCTTTGATGGGAAGTTGGAACGGGTGCGCGACCTCTTTATCTTCTCCGCCTACACTGGTCTTGCCTTCTGCGATGTGCAGAACTTTGACTATCAATCAATGACGGTAAAGGAGGGAAATTTGGTTTACATTGATGGAAACCGCATGAAGACCGATACCAAATTTTTCACTCCGATTCTCTCTCCAGCCATGGAAGTGCTGAAGAAGTACGACTACAAACTGCCCAAGATTTCCAATCAAAAGGCAAATGATTACCTTCACTTGATACAAGCCCAGCTTGGCATCAAGAAGAACTTAACTTTTCACGTGGCCCGTCACTCATTTGCCACACTCGCTTTGGCGCATGATGTACCCATCGAAAATGTAGCCCGAATGCTCGGACATGAGGACATTCGGACCACACAGATATACGCAAAGATATTGCGTACCACCATCGAAAGGCATGCTTGCAACTTGCAAAGCGCCATCCTTTAATTCTCAATGACACGATAGAACGTGCCTTTCAATAGCTGCGACATTCCATTTTCCTTGAATGTCGCAGTTATTTTTTCACAGATATACTTTCCTCCCCGAATGAAGAAAAGCGCACGAGGATTGGGGATTTTCTTTGCGAGGAAAGAAAACTCATACTGCTGTTTGCTGTCAATCTGTTGCAGTACCTTCCTCTTTTTATCCCACAAACCATCTTTTAAGCGAAGCGAATAAGGACATTTGAAAACTTTGAAATCATCCGTGATTTCAAGGCTATCCACCCAAGGGTGGGGCATGAAAGCGCTTTGATATTGGTTGCCATCCCAAAAGCCCATATAGATTTGGTCAAAGTACGCATCCGTGTTTTTGTTCTCTCCTTTAGAGATACACAAACTTGCTGCGCCCTGTGCCAAATCCCCTGCATCATAATCAATCGCACTATTACTGCTCCCATCCGCAGAAGAACTGCCATCCGAAGAAACCGTCCAACTATCCTTGCTCCCCATCTCCCCACAGTTCAAGAAAAGCATATTTCCATGTTCATCCCCTGTAGATTCAATCCAAGCAGGCACCACCTTTAGTTCCAAATCTTTTGCATCTTCATCCGAGAATCCACCTCCAAAAGCATTGATTGGTAGCAAGCGATTATAGTAACGATACCATTTAGAGTTATCCCCCTTTATGCCATTCGTTACAAAAATCGATTTGTAGCAGTACATCACAAAGTAACGATTCACATCCCTAGCATACAACAACTTATGCCCATCCGAATGGTAGTCATAGCCTCGAAAATACTGCGTTCTAGTAGCTTACGCCCCAATCTTTTGAGAATACACGCCACTCACTTTCAGTTTCTCAGCAGCCTTCACCAGTTCCTCCAACGTATCAAAAACCTTCGCCTCGTGCTTATGCTTTCTGACATACCAATCACACGAATGGTATGCCCAAAGCAAACTACCATTATCCTCATACTTCACATTCACGCTCCCCAAGTATTCCGACTTATCTTCCTGCGTGATTTGGGTAGTATAGCTATCCACCACCTTATCCAACAGCACCTCACCAGCCTCACTTGCCAAACCATCCGCAAACTGAAAGGCAATGGTTTTCATTTTGTGGTTGATAGTAAAATTCCCAAACAAGAAATTCTCCATCTCCTCGAAGAACTCCGTCAGCGTCCAATGAGGCAAGGCAAGTGCAAAGTTGTGCGCATCCCATGGAGCAGGAAGCGTATTACAAATCAGCAAAAACTTAAAGTTGCTATTCTCAATCGCAGAGAAATCCCCCTCATAGCCCAACGCCCTACAAATTTGATGCAAGATATGCAGCAAGTAAGGTTGAAACGAAAGTTTCACCGATTGCAGTTGAAAGTTATCCTCAAAAGCCCATTGAAACTCTCGATCCTCCGCATCCCAAACCATTTCATTTTGTATATTGCCCGAAGTGTTATTCACCCACGGCAAAGCCACATAGAAATTATCAGGGTAGGGGAGCATCGCATTCATGCAAGATCCCCTCCTTCCTGAAGTAATTTCAGGATAACCAAGGTCCAACTCATTCAGATAAATCTCATCAAAAGTTTCATCAAAATTCTGTTCACTTCGCCCTTCCAAAAACTGCGTTTTCACTTCGATGTCCGTGATTTCCGTGATAGTGATAATACCACTTCGATAGAAGTCACGATCTCGAATTTCACAATCAAACACCACCTTACTCTTTGCAACCTCTGCGCGATGGATATGCCCAAATATGGCTATATTTTGGGCACACCCACGCAAGGGAAAAGTGATGGTAAGCGTATAACTATCACTTCCTGTAAACAATCTATTCTCAGCAATGAAGTCAAAGGACGTGCCTTGCTCCAAAATTGCTTGTTGGTTATTGATGATAATTTCCATAAAAAATGCGTTACAATGTTATTAAACAAAGTAACGCATAAATAGTATAATAGGAAAAGACCTTATCAAGCTAAAGCTGTCAGCATCGATATTACAATTATAGCTATTGCTCCAATGGTAAGCCATACAAGCAAAGAAGTATCAGAACTACTACTCTCGATTTTTATCGGCTTCGTATCTTCGTTAGCTACATGTTGTTGTACAGAGGCTGTGCTTGAAGTGCTATTAGATTTTGGAGATAAAAGGTTCTTCTTTTGATCTTCATATTCCTCTTTGTTAATTGCACAAGAATCAAGCAAACCTTTTAGCTTAACAAGACTATCAATAACCTCCTCAGAAGATGGTGTTACACTAACTTCTTGCTCTTTAGGCATGTTAGATAGTTCATTAGAAACAGCTGCAATTATCTTTTCTATGTTTCGTCTATTTTTTCCCAAATCGTTAGCACCGCCAAACATTATTCCTGTTTTGGGCGTTGACATAACTTTCATAGTTGTCCTATTCGGGGTAATTGAGACAAGTTGAATAGGGATATTTTCTCCCCAACTTGCCAAACTTATACCTGATTTTAGGACAACTCTTCCTGAAAGTTCATCTGCACTATCAAGTGAGAATGAATCTAATTTTTTTATCGCAGCCATTAACGCTTTGAATACAGTATTCTGCGAGAAAGGATATTCTACAGAACCTTCATGGTCTACTAAACTCATAATTCTTAATTTTTCAGCAAAGGTAATAAATACTTTTTATTTCCGCTTTGATTTAGGAGATTTATTGCGCATAAGTCTATCATACTCATCCTGCGCCTGCTTAGTTGTTACCCTCCGCAGCAGAGATTTCCGCATCATAGCGCGTGTTAATAGCAGCCGTTTCCTTCTCGAGTTCCGCTTGGACGAGAGAAGAAACGCCACTAAAAATCTCACCCATGCCACTCATGACAGTAGAGAACGATTGCGTTACTGCTTGCCCAGCGTCACTTTCCAACCATTTAGCCAACTTATAATTCGCCTTCTCCATGCCGTTCTTGGTTACACCAATCGAATCAATGGCATACTTCTTACGCAAAGCCAGATTTGCCTTCTCGAAAGCTTCCTCAATGCGCAGTTTTTCTGCTGCATTGTTGCCAGTAGCTTTTACTTCAGCGTTGTAAACTTGTTGCAAAGCAGCCATCGCACTATCGTATTGTGTAAGTCGTTCATCAGCGTTCATGCCAAAGTACTCCTCTTTGAGTTGCTGTTTTACTTGTTGCTGTTGTTGGATAATCTTCTGTTGATTAGCAAACACCTTATTCTGATATTCCTTTTCAGCTGCAAGTCTTTCCTTGGTGCCTTTCTTATAAAGTTGGACTATTTTGCGAAGATGTTCCAACTCCAAGAGTTCTACGGCATCTTCGTAAGTTTTTACGGAAGGAAAGCCTAGTCTCCATGTCATCAATGGCATGGCGCATGACAAGAAAGATGGTTTTCACGCGCCTTGTGCGTGGTGTGTTGGCGAGAGCGATATAGCCCTGACTCATGTCGCTTACACAGACAAAAGCCGTAGTGCTCTGCATATTTTGCAGAGCCTCTTCAAAGCCCTCCAAGCCCGATACACGGGCAAAAGCAAAGCCATGAGCGGTAGCAAACTTATTCCGAGTCGTGAGGTCGCGGAAGAAGTTCGTCGCATTCCAAAAATTAAGTTTTAAGTTCATAGGTTATAAATAGGTTTTAAGTTCTTAGGTTATGAGGTTATAAAGAACCTTGGTTAGCTCGAGTTTGTCTGAGGCTGACTTTATAACCTTAAAACTCTAAACTGAACAATGTTACTTTAGTTGGTTGCGCATCTCCTCTGCCTCTCGCGCCTTTGCATCCAATTCAGTGAGTGCACGCCAGCAGTCCATTTGCAGAATGGCTGCCTCCTTGGTGATGTCGCCTCCTGTGAGCGCACGGATTTGTGCGTTCATCGCCTGTCGGAGTTCCTCGCCAATATCCTTAGGCGCATTGCCGAGCAAATTGCGGTCAGCCACAGGGACCGCAGCAAAGAAGTTTGGAAAAAGCCGTGAAAAGTACGCTTTCACAGAAGCAAACCAATAAAACACAGAAAGCAGCTCCGCCTCAGAAAGCGCCACCTTCAGCGAAAACTCAGGATACAGCAAAAGCGCCATCTCCTTCAAGCAATTAAACCTCTGCGTGTGCAGAAAACCCTGGTAATAGTTCTCGCAAGCAAGGTAATCCTCGAAAGCAAGCGCTTGCAAGTCATTCGCCACCGCCTTCGCCCCATGCAAGACAGAGATATCCGTACAGGAGTAGGGGAGAAGTCCCCTAAGAACGCTAACTGTTGCGCAGCAAACGTCAGTTGCCAATCCTCGAGTACGCACTGCTTTTTACTATATTTATGTTTGATAAGGAAACGATGTTTGTCCATCGGACAAAGCACAGAAAGAAATGCCCATTTGCAAAGGCAAATCGGCAGCACCTCATTTAGCGGCAAATCGCGTGCGACTTGTCGGAAGAAAAACAGAAGTTGCTCGTCATCGAGCACTTCCCACGAATTCGGTAAAGAGATAGAAAATGCTTCCATAGTGCGAAGATAGGGAAGCGAAGTACGGTGAAAAAAGACAAGAAAGCACAAAAAATATCGCGATCCATCACGGACAGCGATATTACAAGCTTGCGGAATTTTAGCCTATAAGATGATGAGTAAAAATTTATAGACTAAATCCTAAAAAACGATGCAAATATATAGAATTCTTTTTAAACACGTTATAAAAAGGCAAAAAAAATATCGCGATCCGTCACGGACAGCGATATCAAAAAATATCAAGAATTTTTATAATCCATACCTCCAAACTATGAAGGGGCATAGAATATATAAAGGTGATGCAAATATATAACTTCTTTTTTGATTAAAACCAAAATCCGCCACTTTTTTTAAGATTTTTGTAGCCATGATTCTCAAAAAGCTTCGCCACCTCCGAATTTTTCCATTCATGGAAGACCACATCAGGAGCGTTGCGGAGGGCATTCACGACCTCAATGCACGACGTAAGGGGAGGGTTTGCCTCCTCTTCGCGCAGCATGAAAAGCACGATGGCAAAGATATGTTGCCATGCACTCCTATAGTGCGGTGCCGAAGCCGTATCCTCCCAAGCATTGTGCAAGTTCGCCTTGCGCAATACATTCAGTAGTTCACAAGAAAAGAAATCATGCGCCAATCGTTCCTCGATGGCAAATTGCTTCTCATGCAGTTCCTGAAACTTCAGCCAAGTGTGCTCCCAAAAACCAAGTTTCCGAGGCAAATCCAACCAAGGATAAAGCGTTCAATCTTGTTACCGCTTTCATTCAGAATAATCACACTAATGGCAAAGCCAAAGTGTTTAAAGTCCTGGCACACGCCAAGGAAGTAAGTCGCCATGTTATTATCGAGGAAGAAGTCCTCGACCTCCTCCTGCACCTGCGGTTTACATTCATCCGTTTGATACACCAATCCCGCCCCATAGCACACCTCCGCGTTAAACATCTGGCAAGTGCTCAGTGTCTCGTCACTCTCAATGAGTTTAATCATATCAAACGGCATTTGGTCATCCGCCCCCCACGGCATATAGGAGAGTTTATCGCTAATAATGCGCGGTGAAATCTCTTGTGATTCTTTGAAGACCTCGCTTGTTTTGGTAGTGAAAGCAGCTACAGCATGATAACCCGGCAAGTCATTCACGCCTGTGATGTGTAAGTAATTAAAATCGCCCATAGTTTTGCGTTTTTAATGCAAAATATGGGCGATGTATTATAAATAAAAGACAAATAAGATCCTCTACTTAACAGAATAGATTGCTAAAATCCTTCAGCTTCTATTATGTTAGGAAAGATGTCTTTAAGCCTTGGTTAAAGCTTGAGAAAATAAAGCACTCAAATCATCAGCAGTTCCATTCCCTTTCTCTTCTCTTACTTTTTCTGTTAGATTTCCGTTATTATCCTTAACAACAAGTATAGGTTTATACTCATTGTAGTAATTATTAGGGTATTTTGTAAATTTCACGTCCACAATGGCACCCTTGCTACATGGAATTTCATCCACTTGTTCAAAGTTTCTATCAAACATTCCAAGCAACATATAGCTACTATTAGTGTAACCTGATGATTTCCAAATTTTTGTGCAAAATACCACAATGTACTTAATTACATTGAGATCCATGAAAGATAATGCATCTTTTCTAAAAATCACCTCATTGTTGTTTTTTTTGATAATTAAGAATCCACAATCTCCAGTTCCATTGATTTTGCTCAATGTTTTAACTTGATCTGAAAACGATGTAAACTTTTTAAATTTTATTGGATCCATATATTTAAAAAATTAAGTTACTCTCTCGCCAAAAAATGGTGGAAGAACAACGAGTTAATAGAATTTGAAACTTAGCAAGTGATAATAGACTGAGCCCCAAATAAAAACATTTTTACAACTATATGCAAAATTAGAGATTTTTTTCTAAAATAGTAAAACTATTGAGTGTTAATTTTCGAGAATATATATCTATCGATTAATTCTATAGGGGAAAAAAATATTTATCTTTGCAGAGCAATTTTATATGCGACATGATGAACGCATACATCTAATAGTGTTAAACCACATTAAAAAGAACTCCTTTGCTCACATTGCAAAGGAGTTCTTTTCTTTAAATATCATCAAGATTACTATTATTATTTCTATTTGAATTTGAGGCGTCCAAGTAGTCTATATGGACAGAATATTCATAAGGATACGCAAGAGAGTTCTTTGATATATACATATCAATCTGTCCGTTATCTGCATATACGGAGAGAGCTTCTTTGCTCTCTTGTTCTCCATAAGAGATTTCATCGTATTTCTGCATAAATAACTGTCGCATGGAAGAATACTTTTGTTCTGCAATGTCTTCGCTCAAATTCTCAATGACAGATTTCACTCTATAAACGATTTTTGAACGAATGTCATAGTAAACGAATATCGTCACTTTGTTGCCAGCAAAAGTTCCATTAAAACCTCTTGTTCCTGCATCCAACATACCGCTCAATTGTTGATTGTATTTTACACCTTTCGTATTCAATTTAGTTTGAAATTGGGTAATTGTTCCCGTAATGGGGATGCCCATATATTTCATATGTCCATTGGAGGTTTGCGCAAATGCAGCTACAACGAGCAGCAAGCAGAACAGTGTAGAAAATAATCTCTTCATAAATGTATTTTTTAAGTTTCTGCAAATGTAAATAAAAAATTTTACATAAACACCTCCATCCCATTATTTTCAAACACACACATCGCGGAGCTGTCGGATTTCGTTAGAATCCAACAGTTTCATGCGACGAGTCCCCTTGTAGAAGTCGTAGCGAAGAGAGATGCAGCGGTTCCAACATTGAATTTCCCCACTGCGTGTCCACAGTTTGATGTCCACAGGGTCAGGAGATTGGAGCATTTTCTTAAGCGTAGAGATATGAATAGAGCTAGCCATTATGAGAAATTATTGTTATACGTGTTATTAAAGATACGTTTAGGTGTAGCACCCACCATCCCCCGTTGCTTCTTCACCTGTTTCCAGTTAAACTTCACGCGGTTCGTAGCGTTAGGAACATCCGAAAGTTCACTCTCCACATCCGTGATCAGCACATTCGTTCCATTTGGAAAATCGTGAGACACAATTCTGACAGAAGAAGAAAGCAAAGCATTCGTAAGTGCTTGCGCAAGAGTAGGAGAGAGCGAAGCCGTTTCGCTCTCATACACCACCTCCGTGTTATCATCATAAAAAGAAGTCTCGCCACAACAAAGCGCGGTAGCACGCTCAAACGAAAGTTTACGTTTCGTTTGCGCATCCACAAACAACACATCCGACACATTAAACTCGTTTCTAAAGGAAATAAAATCCAAATCGTCACCACATCCCCTTGAAAGCCCGTCATCACAAAGTTATCAGGAATAGCCGAAGAAAAGCAATACTCCTTAGGATTAAAATTAAAAATCATACGCGAAAAGATAAAAACAGGTGCAATATCGTAAAACTCCAGGGTTGCGGAAAAGACCACCCATTCGGGTGATCCTTTCTTTCAGCCATCTACGCTGTGGCACTCTTGCGAGCCGAGCGCTCTCGAAGCGCGTGCCAAGCCAAAGAAAAAGCCGCCAAACGCACGGCAAAAGAGCCATAGCGTAGGCGGCTGAAAGAAAGAAGTGCCCGAATGGGTGAGCTTGTCTAATGTTACTATTCCTTACTAAGAACATCGTAGGCTAAAAGTATCTCCTTAAAGCCATTAATTTGACCTGCAGTAAAGGTCTTTGTTACTGCATATTTACCAGAAAGTCTCCACTTAACGACTTTTCCGTTAACCATTTTGCGTATGAATGGCAAAGTGCTTTCATCAATTCTTACATCGAGCCATTCCCAAACACCATTAGAAACCTCGGTTTCTTTTTCTCTGTATTCATCAAAGGGAATATCAATGGTGTTTCCGTCATACGACAAGTAAGCATTTTTGAAGAATATCCAATCTTCACCATGATATTGCATTCTAAGACGTAACCAAGTATCAGTTTTATTTTTGCCGATATAAGCAAAACAATGGTTATAGCCACTACCAAGTTTTCTACTATAATACCAAGTTACACCTCTGACATCATCAAATTCTTTTCTTAGTGAATTAACCACAGCTAATCTTTTCGCTTTTTCTTCAGCAGCTCTTTTAGCTTTGGTTTCCTTTATATTCTTAATGGCTGCTGAGACATCTTTCAGTTGTGAACACGAGGGATGGTATTCCTTTAAAGATGATTGGATTTGCTCCAACTCTTGCAAGTTTTCTTCCTTTACGAGTTCACTAAGATTAGCACATAAGCTTGCAGGGTCATTACGATACTCATTTAATTCTTTTGACAAATCAATTACTACTTTTTGAAGAGAATCGATTTTAGCTAAATCTTGCTCATGTTGAGATTTCGACGTACAAGATACGCCAACTATTCCCAAAAGCAAAAATGGAACAATTTTTTTCATTAGGTGTGTTTTTAAAGTTAATAATGCTACAAAATTATAAAAACGAATTCAATCAGCCAACTATAATTCAGTAAAATAAAATTTAAAACCATTTCATGGTAAAAGAATCACTAAACCAGTTGCATTACTATTATCTACCAAGTCCGCAAAAAACCGCCATACGCATAGCAAGAGAGCCATAGCGTAGGCGGCTGAAAGAAAGGATTATTGTATACGAAATCTAAGCGGGAGATGGAGCCAGACAGCTATGGGACGACCATCCTTTTTTGCTGGTATGAATCGAGGAAGTTTACGTACAACAGCCGCAGCAGCTTGGTCACATTCACGTGAGAGTGATTTTTCAATCTTTATGTCACTAACAAGACCATCCACATTAACCTTGAAACGAAGTACTACAATTCCTTGCAGTTTCTGTTCCTTGGCGATTTCTGGATATTTAAGATTTCTGCTTATAAACTGAAGTAAGGCAGCCTCGCCACCTGGAAATTTTGCTTGAACTTCAGGCATGTAATTATCAGGGTCCTCGGGTTCCATTGGCATCTTATCATATATGGCTTTTAGACGGCTCTCAGATTCTCCATAATCAACTTCCATTCCATCATCACCTTCTTCTATTTCAGAATCTTCTCCTCCAAATTTAATCATGTTTTTACTAAGCACTTGCTTAGTACCATTCATATATGTTAATATCACTTTTGAAATACGCATATTTGTTGCTGAACTGTAGACATAATATGGGGAATCGTCCCACTCCCAACTAGCGGAAGAACCCTCTTTTAAAGGACCTACACCTTTAAAATGTCCTTTTCCACAAATATCATTCACATCATTCGTAACATACCAATAGACGTCTATATATTTAATGGTTTTACTATTCAGATTTGTGTAGTCGAAGTTGAAAGTCACATATCCATATTCATTATCCCATCCCCAATCACCAAAATATCCAAATGGAGCAAGTTTTTTTGCTTTTTTAAAATTATCAAGATACCACTTCACTGCAATATAACTTACAAAGTCATTATCTAGTACTTCAGAATTCAACTTTAAACTATCTTTATAAACATCACAATGATACTTAAAATCTTCGTAATTAGCCAATTTAGAAGGAATATGCGCAACATGCGCTAAGGCGAATTTAGTATTGTAATATCCCTTAGATGCAGTGACGAAATAAATAGAGTCGTTCTTTATTCCCATACAATGCAAAGAATCTTTTGCAATACTTTTATCACATATTGTACAATGTAACTCAATCTTACCTGTTGGAACGGATGTCCAATTATGATTAGCTTTATAAACGAGTTCTCTATCTTTTTTTATTTTCTCATTTTTCTCCCTGATTTTTGCCAGAGCTTTTTCGTATGCTATAGAATCTTTTATAAATTTTTCTCTTGCTAATTCTATACTATCTTTTCTATTCTTGTTATATTGTTCCATTTTTAAGGAAAGAATCTCAGTGTACTTTCTTGATAGTGCTAGAGCTTCCATAGTTTTGAGTTGGGGAATCTGGTGATTTTTCTTTACTATTTTGGCATAATCTTTGTTCAACGTTACAACAAAATTGCCGTATGCTGTAAGGACATATAAGTTGTGATTTTTTTTGTCGTAAGCATAGTTTTTCGTTACTCCATAGATACGATCTACCATAACTTCTTGTGATGGTTGGTAGAATCCTTTAGCATCTTTCTGAAAAAGTACTAAAGCCTTTCTCATGAAAGAATTCTCACTTGTATATTGTCCACGCGCTCCAACCGAGAAAAGCAGTAGTGCAAAAAAGAGGAATGATTTTATTAGTTTCATAATATGCAGTTTTTTAGTTAATAAAAAGGATATGTCCCCACAAAGGTACACTTTTATATTAAATGTTTGAAATAAAATATATTTTATCTCATGCCACCCACTGAAAAATCATGCTGCGGAAACTTTTTGCTCCAATATACAGCGTATCGAAAGCATTAGGAATTCCAACGTCATTCCATTTGGACAATATCAAAGGGGCGGTAATGTAGCTGTCTTAATTAAGGAAGTCCTAGTGTACGAAAAGCCGCCATACGCATAGCAAGAGAACTATAGCGTAGGCGGCTGAAAGAAAGAAGTGCCCGAAAGGGAGGGCTTAGAGAATATGAGTTACTTAACAATAGGTTCCAATTCTGAAGCATCATAAGTAGTAGCTCCCGAGAAGAACCCCTCTTCACAAGTGATTCTATTATTGTTAATACCAATAACCCTAACCTGTTTCATCGTAGCCTTGTGAAGAAGTTTATCACCCACTTTGAATGCGTGAGTTACAATTTTCTTTGGTTCTAGTTCTTGTTCTTTTTTAGCTACATCAGTATCTTCATGTCGAAGATAAAAATCCGCTATCGAAAGAATGCGGATCTCATTTACAGCTTTACCTATTGCAGCAAAGAAGAAAAAGAAGAATCCTGAGATTACACTGGTAATACCAGTCGTAAAGTAACTTGATGATGCAATTCTTGTAGCAGCATCATATTCATATGAGTTGGAAGAGGTTATACCCATAATAATATGGATAATGCCGACAAGAACTACAATAACACCAATAAAATTTAAGAAGTTGGATAACGCAGTTAAAGAGGAGCATTTTTCTGTGGCTCTTACAAATTCAGATTGAGCATTTTTTTTCAATACCATAATTAATTTTTTTTGATTTTGGAACAAAAATACACATTTTATTTCACTACGCCAATAACAACGTGATAAAATTATTTTTAGAAACTGTTCGCAACAGAAAATAATGGAATCAAAGCACACGAAAAAGTCACCTAACGCATAGCAAGAGAGCCATAGCGTAGGCGGCTGAAAGAAAAAAGGAGTGTCCGAATGGGAGGGCTTTGGGGAACAAAAAAGGTCAATCAACGGAAACTCGGCAGTTGCGTAGAAACAAAGAACTTAGCAAAAGCAATATTATTTTATATTTGTGAGATAAGCTAAAGAAAAATGTATATCTTTGCGCAGAAAAGTCAAACAAGTCTAACAAGACCGCATAAGAAAACACGTTAGAACAGCAATGGGAGCAGCGTATTGATTGCTTAGAAACTTACAAAGGCGATTGCAAGATGAGTATTTTAGATGCTCAGATAGAAGGCGATACCTTAAAGTTGCAAGCAAAAGCGACCTACCGAAACGGAGAAATGCGAAATACTTTAGTTCGCATAAATTTAGCCACTGGCGTATCAAACGTGGAGGTAGAGATTTGGTAATTACGATAACAGATTAAACAACAAAAATAGAAAGTAATGAAGAGACTTTTAATTCTAATCATTTCATGCTTGTGTTTTGCGCAAGCATTCTGTGACGACCATTTAAAGTTCCTTGGTTTTCCAATCGATGGAACAGTGAACGAGTATGCCTCAAAAATCAAATCCAAAGGCTTTTATGTATCTCCTGACAATGAGTATGCCTCAAAAGGACTTCGTGTCATGGAAGGTCCATTTCTAGGTAAAACAAGAAAGATCGGATTACATTACAATAAAGATACTAAAATAATTTACGCTGTAACTTTAGTTGAAAAATTTTTGTTAGAAAAAGATGCTAAAGTCTTGTATGATAAATTGGAGTCATTGCTTCACGAAAAGTACCCCAACGCAACATTTGATCCTTCAGTTGAAGATGAAGGGACTATTTCTGGTTGTTCATTTGAAGGTAAAGAAGGTATTATTTGTTTAGGAATTTTCGATGCAATAACAGAATATCGAGTTAAACTATCATACACAGATAGAATAAACTATATCCCAATATATGAGAAAGAGCATCAAGATGCTCTTGATGATTTGTAGAGAGATAAAGTATATCTGAAATAACACCACACAATAATAGATAAAGCACCTTTGCAGAAATGCGAAGGTGCTTTATTATTGGGTAAAAGGAAACCACCAGTAACTCTACACTATAACACAAATACTACATGAGGGCGAAATATAAGAAAATTCCGATTGCAATAATCAGACATAACCAAGAACATATCTTAATAGCTTTGTGCTTTCTTTTACTCTTGATTACCTTTTTATGGCATTCGGGACAAGCATAGAGCTTATGTTTTATGGTTGTAGTAGTAATTTGACGTGTTACAGAACCTCCAGTAAGACCTCTAGAAATTACCTTAGAGGTAGAAGAAGACGTTGATATATAATGTTCGTATGCGTCTCCATATCTAAAGATTTTACCACAAAAATCGCATTTGCATTCAAAGTCTTCAACTTCTTTTAATGCAGCACACAACAAATCACTAACCTCAAAAGGATTAGCAGCATCTCCTAATCTGAAACTATCGTCATTATAATCGGGCATGTGCTCATGTATAATATTGCTAGTCTTAGGTCCAGAAAATCGTGCTGCAAGAAGAAGGTTAATCCACTTTTGACATTGTGATAATGATTTGAATTTGTAATGGAAAAACAGGTCTTGTGCTATCTCCGCATTAAGCAATTGGAATTTTTGACGCGCAAGTCTTATTTTTGTCTGTTCGAGCACATTCATAGGAGATTTTTTTTAGTTGAGCATTATATCTAATGAGATTTCAAAACTGATTTTGTATACAAAAGTACACATTTATCTCACACCCCCAACCGCAAAACCATAAAAATCATGCTGCGGAAACTTCTCACACCCAATATACAGCGTGTCAAAAGCATCCGTGCCATCGGTGCGGTGCTCCAACAAATTCTCCTCCGATTCAGGATTCTTCTCTGTAGACTTGTTTTTGCGAAAGCCGTTTCTTCCGCGTTCCACGCTAGCCGATTGCACCGCAAGAATAAGGTCATCATTATTTTGTCGGTTGAAGTACGGCATGAGCCGTTGCTTCCCAGCAAATCCTTGGTTGATGAGCAAATACTTTTCATCATGTCGCATAGGGTTCCCTATATACACATCATTTACCGCCCACCCATTACGTTCAAACTCATGCACCACCACCCAATGAAAGTCCTGGTCATTCACCGCATAATTTGAGCCAAGCGCCGTAGCATCATTATAGTAAACCACACAGTGGTTCGGATGCGCTGCATCGTGCGCCCAAGATATGAAGGACTATTCACGAGGTAATATTTCAGCGCATCCGTAAGAAGCACCTTCTAACTGCCCCAAATCTAGGGTAAAAGCGAAAGTGACAAGTGACAAATGGCACCAAAATGTATTGATAATCAATCACTTAGGTGTCACTTTGTCACTCGAAATTTTTCTTAAATCGCAATTAACAAGTGTTAAGTAAGGGATTAAGTATTAAGTATTACACACTATTGCAGAAGCCAACCAGAAGCCAATACAGAAGCTAATCAGAAGCCATTATAGAAGCCATTACAGAAGCCCATGCAATAGTATGTAATACTTAACACTTAATACTTATCTCTAATTTTTTGTTCCACATACGCCTTCATGCCAAACACCGAGGCGGCATAAATCAGCGCCTCGCCCATAAAGGTCATTACCGAGTCGCTGAGCCCCCCCACAGGCGGCACCGCAAACGAGGCAATATTCAACCCGATGCCCGAAAGCAGCATAATGAAGGCAGAAACGGTCTGCGCAGTAGGTTGCTTAAAGAGTTTCATCTTGTTAGTTATTTTTCAATGTTTAAAAAAAATGCTTCGCGTGTGGCTGAATCACGCGGAGCAGTGTGTTAGGCGCCCAATCCGCCCTCGTCGCACAGGTCGGTTGGCGCGGAGCCAATCGGCAACTGCCTTCTGCTTGCGCTTGAAGAGCGCGCGAATTTCCAACTGCTTTTCGGTGGCAGGACCCTGAAAATCGTTTACGCGCTTTGCAAAGTAGATGTTGTAGCTGGTCTTGTTGGTAGCGAAGTATTCTCTTGAGTTGCCACCAAACTTACCTGAGACACCCTTGATGATGTCGATGGGAGTGATTTTTGCCATGGTTGTAGATTTTTTGGGTTAGTGAATGGCTTCAAAATGGTTCTGCGTTCCTTCGGAATGATATCGGAATTCCTTCGGAATCGTTTTTCGCCCAAATGGAGCGTGTATTAGCAAGCTTGCGAGTGCAAAGTTACAACGCGAAAAAGGGGAATCCAAATTTTTTGCAAATTTGTGGCGTTTCGAAATGTTAAAATCTGCTCACTCCCCCAGTGTTTACTAGGAAAAATTTATTTTTTTGTGTCGCGAAAGTGAACAGATTTTCCAAGGGTCACTTTTGCAAAAGTGACCCTTGGGCGGATTTTAACGATTGAGGGTGAAAAAGTGGGAAAAATGAACAGATGAA
>ERZ1026874.156-NODE-156-length-46655-cov-8.702017_pt1 | contig 46655 bp, 63 predicted proteins | sample MGYA00380167_ERZ1026874 | MGnify/ENA primary metagenome ERZ1026874 (study PRJEB33269, sample SAMEA4719803) | human gut metagenome | biome: human-associated habitat; feature: organic feature; material: feces | place: Cameroon | collected 2013-10 ...
ATAAAAAATCCCGAAGCAGTGTGGAAATGAGTGATAAGAAATACAGACCGGAGATCGTGGAGAAAGAGATGGATATGAGTCCTTATGACGAGATCCTTTTAGGATTTCCTATCTGGAGTATTGGAAGCGTAATCCGATAACCTACCGTCTTTCGACAGGCGGTAGGTTTTTTGCGGTATAGAGGTGAGATTATAGGCTATGGTGATCCTGAACTTATCGTCCGGTTCATCCCATACAGTCACAGAATTTACGAACAGATCAATCACGGTCTGACAGAACTCTTCGTCATTGATATCCCCTTCACGGAACTTCTCTAACCAGAAGATTACCTGCTCTTTATCAATATAGACTTGGTGTGCCATTTCCTTTTTAAGCTGCACTTCCATATCTTTCTTCTCAGTTTCAAGTTCTCCCATACGCTTTACAAGCATATCCGGGGCAGACCCAGTTTCGATAGCTTTCAGCAGATTGTTCAAAGACACGTCAACCTGTCTAATCCGGTCACGGATCACAGGGATGGGTGAATCACTCTCAATCTCTTGTCTGTTCCGGTCACAGGCAATAGTAGCAATCTTCTCAATATATTCATCGGTTAGGAATGACATTGCGTCCTGTGCAACCAGTCTTTCAATCAAGTTCTTTTCCATGTTCCGCTTATTACATTGTTTATCCAGATTCTTTTTACCGTAACATCTGTAGTATAGATAGCCGTTAGAGTTGCCGTCAGCGTTCATGGCACTGCCGCAGTGTCCGCAGAATAGTTTCCCTGTCAGAAGGTAAGTATGCCTTGCCTTGTTTCGGGCAGGGGCTTTCTTTATCTTACCGATTCTCACTTGCACTCTGTCCCAGAGGGCTTTATCTATGATCGGTGGGATAACATCTTCTGCCCGGTAGTCATGGTACTTATAGACTCCGATGTATTTCTCATTACGGAAAATCTTGGTGAAGCTGCTTTTCCCGAAGCGTGTTCCCTTTGAGGTCTTGTACCCACGGTTATTGAATGTCCTGCATATCTCAGCTACGGACTCACCGTCTGCATACATCTGAAATGCTTCCCGGACGATAGGTGCAGTGGTTTCATCAACTATCAGTTTCTTATCCACGGTCTTGTACCCCAGAGGGATAGCCCCACCGATGGAGTTATGCTTCATAGCTGACTCCCTCATACCACGATTGATTTTCTGTGAGAGTTCCGCACTGTAGAACTCTGCCATACCTTCAAGAACGGATTCAAGAATGATTCCTTCCGGGTCTTGGGTGATGTTCTCAGTGGCAGAGACAAGCTGTACACCGTTTCTTTTCAGACGGTACTTGTAAGTAGCTGAGTCATACCGGGATCGGGCAAAGCGGTCAAGTTTATAGACGATGACTGCATCAAAGTTCCCCTTTTCTGAGTCCTTAATCATCTTCAAGAACTCTACTCTTTTCTCTATGTCCTTACTGGCAGAGGTGGCACGATCTATGTACATCTCTACAATTCTGATATTGTGTCTCTTGCAGAAATCTTGGCAGACGTGCATCTGACCTTCTATGGACTGTTCAGTTTGGTTGCTGCTTGAATATCGCAGATATAGACAGGCAGTCTTAATCTCTTCGTACATGGTTCTTCCTCCATTCTTCAATGCTTATTATCCTGCAATGATAGTTTCCCCTTTTGCATCCTTTTCATTCATACAGACTTGGATAATTCTCATGCGTCCTTCTATAGAAGCACTCCTAAATGCGGAAATCAAAATACGTTCTTCCTCAGAAAGCTGAATAGATTCCTGAATAGGGATTGTTACAGTTCCCCGGTCATCGGAATTACCTAAGAGGTAATCAACAGTACAATCAAAATACTGAGCCAATAAAGCAAGGTTCTTTTGGCTAGGGTTAGAGGTTTTCAGGTTACTGGCGAAGTTCTTACCAACGTGACTTTCAGTGAAAGCAGTTGTTTTCTTTACTCCTTTTTCGGTGCATAATTCATCAATGCGTTTTAGTAATAAATCATTATTCATTCCTAAATCCTCCTAACTAGGGAATAAAATTTAAAAATTTTCCTAAAACCGCTTGACAAATTCCTAGATAGGGATTATTATAGGTCTTGTCAACAAGAGTTGTTTACAAAATAGGGTAAAGAAAACAAGCCCTCCGGGGATTTAATTTTACCCCTGACGGTTTTCAATGGTTATATTGGTTCGACACCCATATTATAACCTTTGAAGAGTATTTTGTCAACTTTAGTTGATAAGCAAAATCAACGAAAGGAGGTACACGACATGGCAGAACGTGAGGACATTCGTAGCCGACTCAAAAAGCACCAGTTGACTCAGGTGTGGCTTATCAATCAGTTAGGTCTTAGAGGAATCGTTACGGATAAGACGGAAATGAGTTCCGTGCTTGCCGGGTCACGAAGCGGAAGCAAAGCAGATGCAATCATCGAATTGTCTCACGACATTCTTGATAAGTACGAAGAAGGTTCTGTTCTTGTTAAGGAGTGATGATGGCAGTTCCTACGATGGAAGAAAGTGCTTTGTGTTCCCAGTTGATTGAGAGAGTCAAAGACTACTTCCAGTCAGCGGAACACAAGAAAGAGTTTGAAGAATGGTACAAGGCAAAGTACCACAAAGATTATGAATGGAGGAATTAACCATGAAAGAAGAAAACATTGGTGTATTAAGTGCAGGTGAGCGTTTCGGCTTCAAGGGTTTTGAATGGATCGTCCTTGACAACAACGTGGATGGCGGTGTTCTGGCAGTTATGACTTCCGCTTGGAACAATGAAGAGTACAGCTTCGATGATGACGGTTGCAACAACTACGCAAAGTCAAGCCTGCGTAGAAAGCTGCTCAATGAACTGCTTCCTGTGTTGGGTGAGGATAATCTTATTCCTCATGAGGTTGACTTGGTAGCTGACAACGGAGATGACCGTTACGGCACAGTCACAGATAGAGTTTTCATCCTGAGTTGTGATGAATACAGAAAGTACCGTAAGCACGTTCCGCTGCTTCCTGAGTGGATGTGGACTTGCACTCCTTGGTATATCTCAGACGCCGGGAGCAGTAGCCACGTTCGTCATGTGAGCAGTACGGGTCGTCTGCACTACAACGTTGCGAGCAGCAGCTATGGGGTTGCCCCGGCTTGTGTATTCAATCCGAAGAATCTTAAATTGCACCGTCAGGTGCAAATGGTGGAAGCGTAATGTCCACCAACAGTAACAAGAAAAATGGAAACCACTTTGAGGAAGAGTTTTGTGAACTGCTTGCCTTACATGGTTTCTGGGCACACAACATGGCACAGAATCAGGTAGGACAGCCCGCAGATGTGATTGCGGTTAAGAATGGCATCCCGGTCTTGATTGACTGCAAGGAATGTGAAACCAACCGCTTCCCGTTATCCCGGATTGAAGGTAATCAGGAAGGTGCAATGACACTGTGGGAGCAGACAGGGAATGAGCATTGTTACTTTGCTATGAAGCTGAAAGACGGACGTATTTACATGGTGTCTTTTGATGAACTCATGCTGAGACAGCTTTACGGTGAGGGAACGATCACTGAAAAGGAATTTCCGCAGTATAAGACTTTTCGACAGTGGGTGGAGGAATTTGAATGATTACGGAAATCGGATCACGATTACGAATCACGAACCCTTCACCGGACATGGTTGACTGGTGTAAAAAGCATTTAGAAATACCGAACCCGGAATATCAGAAGAAAGCCAGAATGAATCTCTGGTTGGGAGATACACCCAGAACCCTTGTAATGTATGAGGTTGATGGTGACTCAGTAATCATCCCGTTTGGGTGCTTACGATCAATCCTCCCGCTTCTGGAAGGGGACGTGAAGAAACTCTTTGCCAAACAGGTAAAGGTAGATTATAAGGGAGCGAAAGTACCGCTGTATGACTATCAGGAGGAAGCTGTAGGGGCAATGATTATCAATCATTACGGAATCTTACAGTCACCTGCCGGGTCAGGTAAGACGCAGATCGGCATAGCCCTTGCGTGTGCCATGCAGCTTAAAACACTTTGGCTTACCCATACAAAAGACCTGCTGACCCAGAGTAAGAACAGGGCAGCACAGTATATTGACAAGTCACTTCTGGGGACTATCACGGAAGGAAAAGTCAATATCGGAGAGACAATGACCTTTGCAACCATCCAAACGATGTGCAAGGTTGACTTGGATCAGTACCGTGACACATGGGACTGTATCATTGTAGATGAATGTCACCGGGTAGCCGGGACACCTACAGCAGTAACCCAGTTCAGTAAGGTGCTGAACACACTCAGGGCAAGACATAAATATGGATTGTCCGCAACCGTCCATAGGGCAGACGGACTGATAAAGGCTACATACGCTATGTTGGGACACGTTATCTACACAGTCCCGGATGAAGCTGTAAAGTCCAGAGTCATGACGGTAGATGTACAGCCGAAAGGTACAGGCGTGAAACTTGATTCTGCGTTTCTGAACAGTGATGGAACGATCAACTATTGCAAAATGATTACTTACCTTACTTCTCATACAGACCGGAATCAGCTTATCATGAATGACCTTGTAGGCAACCGGGAGCATTACAACCTGATCCTCTCCGAGAGAGTGGATCATCTGAAACTTCTGTATGAAGGACTACCCCCGGACTTGAAATCACAAGCTGCTGTAATTGATGGCGGCATGACAACTAAGAAGAAGAAAGCAGAGCGTGAGCAGGCTATTGAGGACATGAGGACAGGCAAGAAACGATACTTGTTTGCATCGTACTCACTGGCAAAAGAGGGGCTTGATATCCCACGGTTGGACAGGCTATATCTGACAACCCCTCAGAAGGACTATGCGGTGATCGTTCAGAGTGTTGGGCGTATCGCACGAACCTTTGAAGGGAAGGAACAACCGATTGCTTATGATTATGTAGACTTCATCCGGTCACTGGAAAAGTCGTTCAAGAAACGATGCACCAGTTACCGAAAATGTAACTGTAGGATTTTGGAAGGAGAATAACCATGAAGAATAAAATTTTGAAAGCTATAGCTTGGGCGGTTAGCCTTGTATGGATTGTGTCAGCTTGTCTTATTGATTCAGATTCATGGATTCCCTTCATCGTGTGTGTAATCTGTGAAATCTATATGGTGTTATTCTCCTACGCAAATGATTGGTTTGGAGATTACCCTTATGAAGATTAGTGAAGAAAGTGCAAGACACCTTGATACAGCCCTTCTTCTGATGGAAGGAGTCAAGGAAAGTCTGAGTGCCGAACCCGATAAATGGGGATGTATTCCACCAGAACATTCAAGAGAGTCTATCCATCGTAGATGTGTGCAGGCACGACAAGAACTCCTGCAAGTGCAAAAGGCTCTAAGGTAGGTGATCTCATGGTTGAGGGAACATACATATTCGACTGTGAGGTATTCGCTTATGACTGGCTCTTTGATTTCAAAGATGTTATCACAGGCGAACACATCTCCATCTGGAATGACAACGATGCTGTAATAGCATTTATGGAACGTGACCCGTTCTTAGGCGGGTTCAACAATAAGCACTACGATAATTTCATACTAAAGGCAGTCATGTGTGGCTTTACACCAGAAGAGGTGAAGAAAGTCAATGATCTTATCATTCAAGAAGAGTTAAGCGGATGGGATATCCCATCACTGAAAGAGTACAGAGTATTCTTTGACAGCTTTGACCTGAGAGATGATTGTCAGGACGGAATCTCACTGAAAGCTATTGAAGCACATCTTGGAATACCGATTGAGGAAACAGGGGTTGACTTCAACATTGACCGTCCACTGACGGAGAGTGAGAGAAGAAGGACTGAATACTACTGCCGATATGACGTAGATGCTACGGAAATTCTCTGGAAACTGAGACAAGGATATCTGGATAACAAAGTTGCTGTAGGAGCGAAGAGAGGTCTGACAGACCGTAAGGCAATGTATATGACAAATGCCAAACTGACAAGCGTGTACCTGCAAGCTGAGAAACCGGAAAAACCTTGGACAGATGAAAGAAATTACCAATACCCGGATAAGCTGCTTCGGCAGTATATTCCACAGGAAATATTTGATTTCTTTGACCGTCTGCATGATCCGAACGTACCGGACATTGACTTGTTTGGTGGTTACGACCAACACGGTAAGAAAATCAAGGGTGCAAGCATTGAATTTAGGATAGGTGATTGTGTTTGTACCATAGCCTACGGAGGGATTCATGGAGCAATCCCGAACTATGTAGAGGTAGCAACGGAAAACCGTTCAATCCGAAACAAGGACGTAGGTAGTTACTATCCACATCTTATGACTGTTCCACTTTCAGAAGGTCAACAGTACGGGTTCTGTAGCAGGAACATACCGTCACCTCAGATTTTCGTGGATATGTTGGAAGAGAGAATGAAAGCAAAGAAAGCCGGGGACAAGAAAACTGCAAATGCCCTGAAACTGGTAGCAAACACCTCATACGGTGCAATGCTCAACGGTAAAAACGGAATTTCCTATAACGATCTCTATGATCCACTCATGGGACGTTCTGTATGTATCACCGGGCAGCTACTTCTTCTGGAACTGTCAATGCACCTTGTAGCAGAGTGTCCTACCTTGAAGATCATTCAGCTTAACACGGATGGTATCATGGTAAGTTTTGACAAGTCTGACGAAGCAAAATGGCAGGAGATTACGCAGGAGTGGCAGGACAGAACAGGTTTTGAACTGGAAGAGGATTTCATTCAGAAAATCGTTCAGAGAGATGTGAACAATTATGTAGAAGTACCTGTAGGTAACGGCAAACCGAAGGTCAAGGGTGGCAATCTGGTAAGAGGGATCTTAACCAATGCCAACATTGATTTCACGACAATGGGCTTACCTGCATGGGACAACATGAGTGGCGGTGCTTGGAATATCAATAACAATGCCTGCATCGTGGCTACAGCAATGAAAGAGTATTTTGTGAACGGGACTCTACCGGAAGAAACCATTGCGGCAAGCAATAATATCCTTGATTTTCAGGTGATAGCGAAAGTCGGAGGTAAATATTCTGGATGCTACCAGTTAATCGGTGGTGAGAAAGTTCCGGTACAGAAGGTCAATCGTGTGTATGCCTGCAAGAATAAAGGTTACGGAAAGATTTATAAGACCCACGCCACTACCGGGAAGGACGCAAAAGTTCCCAGTCTGCCAGATCACTGCATAGTAGATAACAATAATGAGTTGTCCATAGACGTTGTGGACAGAGAATGGTATGTCAAACTGGCAAAGGAACAGATACGGAAGTTTTTAGGTGTGAAAGCACCACGGAAGAATACCAGAAAAATAAATTCGCTAAAGAAAAAGTCATTAGCGTTGTTCAATTAAGGAGGATAAGAACATGGAAAGTTCAGCAAAAAAAATGGTAACAGCAGAAGAGTTTGACGCAGCAGTAAAGCAGGTTATTCACGATCAGGTGAGTGATCCGAAACTGGATGGAATGGGAAAACTGCTCATTCCGCTGACAGGTACGATTTTCGCAAGTAATGTAAGAAAGATTCTGTTCGGTACAACCGAAGAAAACAAGGAGGACTAAGACTATGAAATTTCATGAAGTGAGCAAGGTTATGGACGAAGGTAAGAAGATCAAACTGAAAGCGTGGGAAAACGCTTACTGGTATAAGAAAGACGGTATGATCGTGAACCATGACGAAGAGGGTTTTGAATGTGATGTAAAAGAGATTTTTCCATATGATCTCATGTGGGTTGCTACAGGTGACTGGGAAGTTGTTGTAGAAAACCTGACTCCGATGGATTTCAAGGAAGCGTTCAAGCTGATGAAGCAGGGCTACCCGGTAAAACTTCCGTCTTGGGGCGGTTACTGGTACTGGGATGCTGCAAAGGAAACTATCGTGATGCACACGAAGGACGGCAGAGAACTGGATATCCGTGAGACTAAGAGAGTTGAATACACCACTCTGAACATTCTTTCCGATGAATGGGTGCTTGCAAGTACTAAGAACTGCCCTGCAATGGGTGGTGAAGCTACTTTCTCTTTCGGGGAAGCAATCAAGTATCTGAAACGTGGACACAAGGTAGCCCGCAAAGGATGGAACGGCAAGAAGCAGTACATTCAGCTTGCAAGCGGAATCTCTTACAAAGCACCTACCGGAGATATCGTGAACTGTGAGCATGATGCAATCGGTAATATGGCGGTAGCTTTTGTCGGAACTTCCGGTGTGCAGATGGGTTGGCTTGCTTCTCAGGCAGATATGCTTGCCGATGACTGGGTATTCGCAGAATAAGGAGGATTGGCTATGTTTTATCTGTTAGGAGTTATCATCGGGCTTGTAATCAGTTTTCTGATTACTGCCCTGCTGATCTGGATTCTGGCAATGTGTTTTGGTTTCCTGTTCACTTGGAAACTGGCACTGGGAATCTGGGTTATCTATCTGATTATCAAGAGCATTTTTACAAGAAATTAAGGAGGATCAATAACAATGGCAAACATTTATGAAGGTATGAACGTGAGACAGAAACTTGCAAAGGCAAGATTACAGTTCCTTAACCAGAAGGTTAAGAAGTCCGGTAAGAATATGCACTTGGAGTTCAAGTATTTTGAGTTGGAGGATATTGTACCTCCTGCAATCAGAATCTTCGCCCGTGTGGGTCTTACCACTGACATTGACTTCACCGATGAAAACGGTGCTGTCATGAGAGTCTACAACACGGATAACTCTGAGGAAGCACCTATTGAGTTCCGTGTTCCGTACCGTGAGGTTAAGCCTATCGTAAGCAATGCAGGTAAGGAAGTAACCAATCCGATGCAGGCACTGGGTTCATCTATTACATATCTCAGACGTTATCTCTGGATGGCAGTTCTGGATATTACTGAACCGGATGACATTGACGCTACGCTTGGTTCTGAACCGGAAGAGGAAGAACCGGAGATTGAAGCACCAAACGTAGAGAAAGCAAAGACTGAGAAGAAGTCTCAGAAGAAGCAGAAAGCCCCGGCTACACCTGCGGAACGTAAGGAAGCAAAGGAAACTCTGACCGACACTGAGGGACAGGCAGATGATTTGCAGATTACAGCACTGAAAAATGCCTGCAAGGAACTGAGGGAAAAAGACCCAGATCAGGAGGACTTCGTTCAGCAGATTGCAATGAAAACCAACGGGTTCACTCAGGTAACACGTTCTCAGTGTGAGCAGCTTATCAAGAATCTTGGTGAGATGATCGCAGCTTACAATACGGAGGGCTAAGTCATGAAGAAACTGACTGTAGGAGAACTGAGAGCCGCCCTTGTAGGTGTCCCGGATGAACTGGAAATTGAATTATCCAGTGATACCGGAGTAGATCAGGGCATGGGAGAAATCATCGTAGAATCTGCCCGTAGAGTTACTTATGGGAATACAGACTATTTTGATATCTATGCCAATGATAGAGAGATTGATGACGATACGGAGGACTGATTATGTCGGACAATGTAAATCACCCATCCCACTACGAAACAGGGAAGTTTGAGTGCATTGACGTGATGGTAGAGACTCAGGGTGTGCAGGCAACGAAGGATTTCTGTGTATGCAATGCCTTGAAGTACATCTACCGTCACAGACGGAAGAATGGTCTGGAAGATATTCAGAAAGCAATCTGGTATCTGAATAAAGCCGTAGAGTTGGATGGACAAATTAAAGAACTGATTGACTGTAGAACAATCGGGGAAAGCGAACCCCGTTACATGGAGGGCAGAAGTAATGAGGAAATTTAAGAGAATGATCGCAAGAGCGAATATGAAACGTGCAGGATATACCCGTCTGAATAAGAAGGGCGGGGACGGAAGAAGCACTTTTGCAAAGTTGTGGAAGCAGTACATTTGAGGAAGGAGTCACAAGGATGACAAAAAGACAACTCATTAAGTGGTTGGAAGGAAAAAGAGACGAAGCTATTGGAGAAGTTTGTAGTCAGGCTACTGATACTCTTAACACATATTATACAGACAGAAATGCAAAGATCGAACTGGAAGAAACTGCATCTGAGATTGCCGATCTTATGAAGCAGGCATCTGATAAAGTAGATGCTTTTAGGGCGAAAGTCAAAGCGTCTTATCCTGATGCTGATATCTGCGGAGGATATTACGGATCAGTTACATACAAATTGAATAATCTGATTTCAAAGTATGAAATCCGTGACGGTTTACTTAAAGAGTTTGAGGATATGAGAACACCTCTGGTGAAGTCGATCATTGCCAGAAAGAATGAGTTGATTTCTGGTATTAAGAGCAATTATACCAATGTAATTGCAAATGTCCAGAATATGAAAAATGCGAAACTGGCAATGGAATATCTGACAGGTCTGGGTTTTGATTTGACTTCGCTGATCGAAGAAGATAAGAACCCTGTAACTACGGCTTTAGCTGTAGAGGTGGACACACGATTTTTGTTTATAGGAGGTAAGAAAGATGAAGTGGAATGATGATAAGACTATTACGATCACACCGCCTGCGAAACCGAAGAAGATCACAGGTACACGATTTGCAGCAATCATGGGTTTAAATAAGTGGACAAGCCCATTCAATGCGTGGTGTGCAATTACCAGAACCTATGAAGAACCGTTTGAGGACACGATCTATACCATTGCAGGTAAGACGATTGAACCGAAGCAGGCTGAGTACATGAAAACTGCATACTTCATGAGTAATCTGATTACCCCTACAGATGTGTACGGTGAGGATTACTTCAAGAAAACGTGGGGAGATTTCTTCCGTGATACACCGATCTTCGGTGGTATGTGGGACTACTTGCTTGTGGACAAGGAAGGTAAGCCGCAAACAGTATTGGAGATGAAAACCACGAAGAGGTCTGAGGACTGGGTGGAAGATGTGCCTGAGTATTATGCTTTACAGGCTGCACTTTATGCCTACCTGCTTGGAGTCGATGACGTAATTATGGTGTGTTCGGTTCTTGGTGAGAAAGATTACGATGACCCGGAAGCGTATGAGTGCAAGGCTGAGAACACTTTCGTTCGTCCGTTCAAGGTATCTGAGAGATATCCGAACATGAAGAAAACGATCACTCAGGTTAAGAAGTGGTGGAAAACCCATGTAGAGGGTGGCGTATCTCCGAAGTATGATGAAAAGGCTGACGCTGACATTCTGAAAGTGCTGAGAGATAACAACCTCTCCCCTGACTCTGATCTGGATGCAATGGTAAAAGAAGCCGAAGGGCTTATGCTTCACATCGAAGAAGTCAATGCGACTGTAGCAGAAGATGAAAAACGTCTGAAAAAGCTGAAAGAACTGATTAAGGAAGCAAGCATGAGTCAGTTTAAGCCGGGTGACAAGACTGTTACGATTACAGGTGGCAGCTATGATTTTGTCACGACTGTCAGCATGAAAAAGAAACAGGACTTTGATACAGAAGCAATGGAGAAGGACGGTGTGCTTGATAAGTACATGACTGAGACTGAAAAGTCTGAGTACCGTTTCACTCCGAAGAAACACAAAGATTAAGCCATTCATGAGATAACATCTCTGAATATAAATATTACATTTTCAAGGAGGACTATTACAATGGCAAAGATTGGACTTACAGAGGGATTTACACTGATCCCGGAAGGAACTCATGTTTTCAAGATCACTGAGGTCAACTACAAAGAGGACTTCGGCAAGATGGAAGTAGTTATGCAGACCGCAAAGGGTCAGAAGCATATCGAGAGATTTTCTCTCTTGGACAAAGACGGTAATCCGAATCAGGGCGGTCTTAATGCGTTCAGCTATTTTGCTAAGACAGCACTGGATGACTTCACTGTGAAGGACATTGACGATCAGGAGTTAGTGGGACACTTCATCCGTTGTGAGGTTGAGCATGAGGAAGTCGAAAGCAACAAGACACCGGGCAAGATGCTCAAATTCGTAAGACTGGGTGATAAGGAAGCCGCTGACGGATTTGACGAAGAGGAAGCTGCCCCGGCTGCACCGAAGCAGCAGAGCAAGCCTGCTAAGACTGAGCCTGCAAAGCAGGAAGGTAAGAAGCCTGCGGCGTTTGACCTTAACAGTCTGCTTGGTTAAGTAAGTAACCTGCGGAGAGGGAGAGATGTTATCTCAAACTCTCCAATGGTTATATTAAAATATTCTCAAAATGGAGGATTGAAGATGAACACAAACGAAAGAATTAAGATTTTCAAGTCCCTGATGGGTCAGGTGTTCGGTAAGGAGGATGTAGACTACTTCGTAGCCACTCTCAGAAGAATGGGTTACTTCACTGCCCCTGCTTCCACGAAGTATCACGGGAACTATGAAGGTGGTTTATTCGATCATTCTCTTGAAGTGACTAAGAGCCTGTTGCATCTCACCAAACATCTGAAACTTCACTGGAACAGCAGAAAGAGTCCTTATGTTGTGGGTATGTTCCATGATCTCTGCAAGTGTGATAACTATATCCACAACGGAGATGGAACGTACAGCTACAATCCGAATGTCACCATTCCCGGTCATGCTGAGAAGTCTTTGGTACTTCTGGCTGCGAATGAGATTGGCGTAACTGAGGAAGAGAAAGCGTGTATCAGATGGCACATGGGAGCGTTCGATGACAAGGAAAACTGGGACAAATACGGAAAGGCTATTGAGAAATTCCCTAACGTCCTGTGGACTCACACGGCAGACATGATGGCTGCCAGAATCAAAGGTATTTAAGGAGGAAGCACTATGAAGAAAGTAGTTGCTGTAGTGGTTGCCGTTCTTATGATGGCGGTACTTATGACCGGATGTACGGAATCGGAACAGGTTTCGTATAACATCGGTAAAGAAGCTGACAACTTTAACGTAACCCGTAAACTGACTGTAATCAATGCCAGAACTGATACGATCCTGCTTGAAATGGAAGGTACATTTTCTCTCAGCAATAATTCAGACAATGAACTGGAAGTTATCTGTGAAGTGGGAGATGGGAAGTATCAGAAGCATTTTGTATATCTGAATGATGACACTATGTATGTGGTGGAAGATATTTCCGGTGCGAATGTTGATAAGTACCATTATGAAATCAACTTCCTTCCTGAATATGGTGTCAAAGTTACTCACAACGATTAAGGAGAACTACTATGGGAGCATTGATGGGATTTATCGGAGGTTTTATCGCAGGTCAGATTTTCTTGATCTGTGTGGCAGTTATCGGTGCAGGCAGAGAAGATAAGGAAGCACCGACTAAAGAAGAATGGAAACAGGAGGACTAATTATGATTATCACAGGTATGGATCACTTTCAGAGTGTATGCAAGAAGAAACTGGTGGAATGGTATCACACGCACAGACCAGAGGTTTACATTGATCTGAGCAATGTGTTTGTAGTGTGGTCATGCAAGACCTTACAGAATTACAAATGCCTTGCATCTACTACGATCAGCGGTGATGGTATCTACGCTGAATACACTTTTAACGGAGATAAGCAGGTAATGTATGAGGATGTTTACGGCAAACTCACCAACACCTGCATCACACAAGAATAAGGAGGACTAAATCATGACAGGTAAAGAGTATCAGGAACTTGCAATCAGAACTTGCAGTATTCCTTATGACCAGAAAGAAGATAGACTGTTTCATGCCGTTTTCGGTCTGAACAGTGAAGCAGGAGAGGTAGCAGGAATCTTGCAGAAGAAATATCAGGGACATGAAGTGAACCTTGAACACATGGAAAAGGAACTGGGTGACTGTCTCTGGATGATCGCAGAAGCGTGTAATGCACTGGGTACGGACATTGATACAGTCATGCAGATGAATATTGATAAGCTGAAAGCCCGTTACCCGGAAGGGTTTACAGTAGAAAATTCACTGCATCGTAAGCCGGGGGATATCTAATGAGATATCACAACATTACTCAGGATGACATGAACAACGGAGATGGACTCCGGGTAGTCCTCTGGGTTGCAGGATGTGAACACCACTGCAAAGGGTGTCAGAATCCTGTCACATGGAATCCTGATGACGGTTTGGTGTTTGACAAGAGAGCATTTAATGAAATCATGAAAGCACTGGAAAAACCGTATATTGCAGGTGTTACTTTTTCAGGCGGTGATCCGCTGCACCCGCAGAACCGTGGAGCAGTATTCTCCATCATGAAAGCAGTTCAGAAGAGATTCCCGAAGAAAACAATCTGGGTTTATACCGGGTACACATGGGAACAGATTCTTGAAAATAAATACCTGCTTGCTGTGGCTAAATATGCAGATGTACTGGTGGACGGACGCTTTGAGGAAGAGTTGAAAGATGTTAATTACCACTGGGCGGGCAGCACCAATCAGAGAGTAATTGACGTACAGAAATCATTACAGAAAGGAGAAGTGGTCTTACATGAGAGTGATTAAGAAAGACGGAACACTGGAAGAGTTTGACGGTGAGAAGATCGTAAACGCTGTCAATAAGTCCGCTTCCAGAGTCATGATTACACTGGATGACACAGCATTTCATGAAATTGTTGGGGCGGTACTGGCAGTGATTAAAGAGAAAGGTCTTACTGATATCCCTGTTGCCATGATGCACAACATTGTGGAACAGGTGCTTGATAAGTACGATCCACGGATTGCTACATCCTATCGTAACTACAGGAACTATAAACAGGATTTTGTTCATGTATTGGACAAGGTATTCCAGAAATCACAGGTTGTCAGATTTCAGGGAGATAAAGAAAACGCAAATACAGACTCAGCACTGGTGGCTACAAAGCGTTGCTTGATCTTCAATGAACTGAATAAGCGTCTGTACCGCAAGTTCTTCATGACTCAGGAAGAGTTGCAGGCTTGCCGGGACGGTTACATTTACATTCACGATCAGTCCGCAAGACTAGACACTATGAACTGTTGCTTATTCAGAGTCAATGAGGTTATGAAGGGCGGCTTTGAGATGGGTAATATCTGGTACAACGAACCGAAAACGCTTGATGTGTTCTTTGATGTACTAGGTGATATCATCCTTGCAACCGCAAGTCAGCAGTACGGAGGATTTACAGTACCGGAAGTTGACAAGTTGGCAGCACCTTACGCTGAGAAATCTTATAAGAAGTATGTAGATGAATACATGGAAATTCGCAATCAGCAGACCTTCACGCAGGAAGTTCATGAATGGGCTATGCGGAAGGTAGAAAGAGACTTTGAGCAGGGATTTCAGGGAATTGAAATGAAGCTGAATACCGTAGGATCATCCCGTGGTGATTATCCATTCATCACTATGACCTTCGGTCTGGCTACAGATCGTTTCGGTAAGATGGCAAGCAAGACTTTCCTGCGTGTTCACATGACAGGAGAGGGCAAGCCGGGAAATAAGAAGCCAGTCCTCTTCCCGAAACTGGTATTCCTGTATGACAAAAATCTCCACGGTGAAGGCTGTATCAACGAAGATGTGTTTGAAGCCGGGATTGATTGTAGTTGCAAGACTATGTACCCTGACTGGCTGTCCCTTACAGGTGACGGCTATGTGGCTGAGATGTACAAGAAATACAGCAGAGTGGTAAGCCCTATGGGTTGCCGTGCTTTCCTCAGTCCGTGGTATGAGCGTGGCGGTATGCACCCGGCAGATGAAGATGACAAGCCTATCTTTGAAGGACGTTTTAACATCGGTGCAGTCAGCCTGCATCTGCCGATGATCCTTGCGAAAGCAAGAGAAGAGGGTAAGGACTTCTATGAGGTCTTGGACTTCTACCTTGAAATGATCCGCAACATTCACAAGCGTACCTATGAGTACCTTGGAGAAATGAGAGCCAGTACCAACCCGATTGCATATTGTGAGGGCGGTTTCTATGGAGGTCATCTGAAACCTTCGGATAAGATTAAACCACTTCTCAAACCTATGACTGCATCCTTTGGTATCACGGCACTTAATGAGTTGCAGGAACTCTACAACGGCAAGTCCATTGCAGAAGATGGTGCATTTGCACTGGAAGCCATGCAGCACATCAACGATAAGGTCAATAAATACAAGGAAGCTGACGGATGGCTGTATGCAATCTACGGCACACCTGCTGAGAGCCTTTGTGGTTTGCAGGTGGAGCAGTTTAGAAAGAAGTACGGAGTGATTAAGAATGTATCGGACAGACCGTATGTAAGCAATAGCTTTCACTGTCATGTCACGGAAGATATCACACCGATCCAGAAGCAGGACTTGGAGGGGCGTTTCTGGAATCTCTGCAACGGTGGCAAGATTCAGTATGTGAGATATCCGATCAGCTACAACCGGAACGCCGTCAAGACTCTGGTATGCAGAGCAATGGAGTTAGGCTATTACGAAGGAGTCAACCTGTCTCTGGCATACTGTGATGATTGCGGTCATGAAGAGTTGGAGATGGATGTTTGCCCGGTATGTGGCAGTACCAACCTCACGAAGATTGACAGAATGAATGGCTACCTGTCATACAGCAGAGTTCATGGTGATACCCGCCTGAACGCTGCAAAAATGGCTGAGATTGCCGAAAGGAAGTCAATGTGATGGAGGGTTAAGGTATGACAGACAAAGGATTGGACAATCTCAGGTTCGGGATCATAGAGCAAGCTGCGATTGACTACGTTGACTTATTGGCAGGCTTTAAGTCACCGACTACAGATTGCAACGTGGGCGAGTGCAGAAGGTTCTTCCGGTCACAGTGGTTTCATTCTCTCTGTGACCTTGATCCTGAACAGGTTATCAACCGATTGGAAAGGAAAGCAAAGACTATGGTTATGAAGTACGAAGTACACAAAGAACATGGTAGCAGTAGATGGTATGTCACGGAGGTAGGCTGTAAAGAGCCTATCCCCGGCACATACGGTACAAAGAAGAGAGCATTGCATACAGCAGCGAAGATGAATGGTTTGGACTACAAAGACTACATGAGAGTTCGCAGAAGGGATGGTATAAATCATGATTAGAATTTCAAAGGCAGAAACCTACGGGTGGGAAGCTGCAATTAGAGGTATGAGAAATCCTATGAACTCATGGGATAAATCAGACAGTTATCCTGCTGTAGATTGTGGAAAATGTGGGATTATTGATCGTGAAGGCATTTGTCATCCGAAAGAACATGATTGTTCAGAATTTGCTTGTTATGCAGTAGGAGAAAATGACCTCTCTCTCATGAAGAAACTTGCGGCAGCAGGTAACGATCACGGGAAGTTCCTGAGAATGATTAACGTCACAGTAGATGTGGAAGCACCTCTCTACTGGTGGAAGGAGTTTGATACCTATAAGGTGGGAACGGTAGCCAATTCTTGCAGCACAATGCACAAGATTCAAGCAAAAGAGTTTACCTTGGAAGATTTCTCCACGGATCACCTGTCTCAGACCAATCTTATCATCATGAAGATGGTAATTGATGCACTGAACAATGCAAGACTTGACTTCCTTGACCAGAAGGACAAGCGTGACTGGTGGCAGATGATTCAGCTTTTGCCGTCATCTTACAACCAGAAACGAACTGTGCAGCTTAACTATGCGGTGTTGAAAAACATCTATCATGCACGAAGAAACCATAAACTTGATGAATGGCATACATTCTGTCATTTCATCGAATCACTACCACACAGCGAATTGATTACAGAGTAAGGAGCGTGGGAACAGATGGACTATTCCAGAATACCAGAAGAATTAAAGAATCAAAATCAGTGGGTGTGTGCTTGGGACGGTTCAAAAGTTCCCATGAGAGCATTTGAAAGAAAAGCCGCTTCATCCACCGCACCGGACACTTGGTCTACTTTTGAGCAGGCTGAGTGGGCGGTGGAGAACGGACACTACGATCACATAGGTTATGTCTTTGCCGATCAGAACATTGTAGGCATTGACATTGATGCAGGCTTTGAGGACGGTCTTATGACCCCGCTGTGTGCAGATATTATGCAAGCCTGCCACTCATACACAGAGAAGTCCCGGAGTGGACGAGGAGTACATATCCTCATGCGTGGTAAGCTGCCGTTCTCAGGTAAGAACAATCTTGCAGGCGTAGAAATCTATCAGGCAAGACGGTTCTTCATTATGACCGGGAAGGTGCTGATCTTCCCTGAAATCATTGACAATCAGGAAGCTATTGACTATGTAGTGGAGAAGTATTTCAAAGAGACAGAAAAGACCGGGAACAATTCAAGCATGGTACAGCGTATCTATTCTCCGAAGTTTCCAAAACCTGCGGGAGGTAGAATCTTCGTCAGACCGGACTACCCGGAAATCCCGGACGGTGGCAGAAATATTTCTCTCACCAGTCTGGCGGGTGCATTGCATAATACCGGGTACACTCCGATGCAGATTTATCAGGAATTGCAGAGAGTCAATGAAGAGGTGTGCAAGCCGCCGCTTCCAGACAGAGAACTACAGATTATTGCAGAAAGCATAAGCAGATACAGGAGGTAACTATGGAGAAAGAATGTTATGGATGTGATTTCAACGATCCCGATTATGGCTGCACCTGTCCTCCCGGAGAAGAATGGTACGCTTGTGGACTGAGCAACCCCACAGAGGAAGATTTCAAGCAACCTACAGATACTTGCGTCACCTGTGAAAACTTCATAGGTGGCGGTGACTGGGGACTCTGCTGTAAGATCAAATACGATCTGTGCTATGAGTGTACCCCTAAATGTAAAGATTATCAGCAGAAGGAGGTGAGAAAGAACAATGGAAGATGAATTATTTCAGTTGTCCAACGGACGATATGTAACATCGGTAGAGATTTCAGAAAAGTTGACATACATCAAAGAACATCACCCTGAGACTTCCTATCAGGAAGATTCTACAGGGTATTCGTGGGATGAAGCGGGAATGGCTGACCTCTTCTCAGAGTGTTACGATCATGATACCCGGTACTGCCCGGAAGCAAAGTCATGGTACACCTATGACGGCGGCAAGTGGCAAAAAGACGTAGGATCATTACTTGTGTCCAACAAAATTAAAGAGTTTGTCAGGATTATGGCTCTTTACTGCGGAGAAATCCCGGACGAAGATAAGCGTAAGCAGTACATGGCTTTTGTCGGTAAGATGGGTGACAGGCGTTTCCGTGACAGACTCATGAAGGATGCAGCCGACAACTTGAAGATTGCGGCAGCAGAGTTTGATACGCACCCATTCCTGATTAACTGTAAGAATGGTACTTATGATCTGGAATCACTGACATTCCGTGAGCATAAATGGGATGACTTTCTGACGATGCAGACCAATTTTGAATACGGTGTGAAGAAAGAGAAGTGTGCCAGATGGGAACAGTTTATCAAGGAAGTAACGCAGAACGACAAAGACAAAGCTGACTACCTGCAAAGAGCCTTGGGTTACTCCATCCTTGGAACATCTAAGGAAGAGTGTATGTTTATCCTGCATGGTAAGACCACCAGAAACGGAAAGTCCACCATGCTTGATGCAATACAGCACTTGCTTGGTGACTACTCAACGGTCACACCTGTAGAACTGATCTGCCGTGGTGACAGAGCAAAGAACGCAGAAGCAGCAAGCCCGGTACTGGCAAAGCTGAAAGGTAAGCGAATGGTTACTATGAGTGAGTCAGACACCGCCGGGAAGTTGGATGAATCAGTTATCAAGCAGCTTACTGGTGGAGAAGAGATCACCGCCCGTGAGTTGTACCAGACAGCAATTACATTCAAGCCGCAGTTTACCATGTGGCTGTCCTGTAATGATCTGCCTGCGGTAAAAGATAAGTCCCTGTTTGCTTCTGATCGTGTCCGTGTTATTGAGTTCAACAGACACTTCAATGATGATGAACAGGACAAGGGCTTGAAGGACTACTTTGAGTCACCGGAAGCAATGCGTGGTATCTTCACATGGTTGGTTGCCGGGTACTTTAAGTACAGAAGGTTTGGGCTGAAAATGTCAGCAAATATGCAGAAGGTAGTTAAGCAGTATGAGAAAGACAATGATCTTGTATTGCAGTACCTTGAAGAGAAATGCCAGAAGCAGGATGACGCTAAAACGAGAGCAAAGACCCTTTATGATAATTACAAGCTGTGGTGTAAGAGCAACGGCTATTATGTATGCAGCATGAAGAAGTTCAATGCTGAGTTGATGGCACACCCTGAATGGTATGAGCAGAAGTCCGTGAGTGGCGGCGTGGCTGTTTACTACGGAATTATGATGAAAACGACAGGTTAATTGTAGGGTATGTAGGGTATTTCATCATTTTGCTATAACTTTCTCTAGTAGACCGCCTACTAAGAAAAGTTATACCGAAAAGCAAAAATACCCTACAAGCCCTACAGGTGAGAAAGGAGCAGAACTATGGAAAGTTATGTAGAGAGATGGAAAAGAGAGCAGAAAGAGAAGGAACAGAAAGGAGTAGGTAAGAATGGCAGAAGAACAGAAGAAGCCCAGAACGAGAGGGAAGGACAGAAAGCCCAGAAGGACAGCGGGGTATCAGAAGAGTAGCCCTGCGAACTTGGAGAAAGCAAGAGAGAATAGTCCGATTGTACAGGGTCACAATCCTGATCTGCCAGAAGGGTATAACTCCCGGATGATTCAGTTCACTATGGAGATCATGCCGTCTGAGAAGTTGGACTATAACGACATTGAAGAGATGGAAAGACGGTTCATGCACTATCTGGAAACGTGTGCAAAGTACGATATGAAGATAGGCAATCAGGCTGCGTATGCTGCAATAGGAATAGATAAGGGTATTGCATGGGAGTGGGTCAACCGTTGTACAACGAACCCCGCCCGCACCGACTTTATCAAAAAGGTGCAGAAAGTGTGTGCCCTTTACAGGGAAGGACTCATGCAGGATGGCAAGGTCAACCCTGTCACTGGCATATTCTGGCAGAAGAACTATGACGGTATGAAGGATCAGACTGAAATGGTTCTGACTCCTAACAATCCGTTGGGTGACAGTGCCGACACAGAAGCCCTTGCAAGAAAGTATCTTGACAATGCCGACATTGTAGACGTGCCAGAAGGTGAAATCTCAGAAGTCGCAGAAGGGGCAGAAAGCCCTAAAATCAAATAAGCTGATGAAATACGCCCCGGTGTAGGAGTGACCTGCTGCCGGGGCGTGTGTGCGTTCTGAGAGCATAAAGAAAGCCCCGGATCACACGGGGCGGGCGTTCTACCCATTCCATACAATCCGGGGTTTCTGTTTCCTCCAATATTCTATTATGTCCGGGGTTTCTGTTTCGTACATTGGTATATTGTACAGCCTGCATCCCTCCGGGGTCATGTAATAGCCTTGACCGTACCGGGGTAACAGTTCGCAACCTGTTACGCCTAAAATGTTGCGGCTGTCCTGTCCGCTGCGTGTTCTGAGGGCTACACGGCTATCAAAGTTTACTTTTATAGGTGTAGGGATCACAGCAGATAACGGGCACTGTGTAGCGGCTACAACGTGGACATTTGCCGCCCTGCCAATCTGACAGAGCCGTTGTAATATCGGTTGTACTTGCTTTTTGTTGGTGGTCATCAAGTCGGCTAGTTCATCAATAACCACATACACAGCACCGCCGCCGTATTTCTTGGCGTGCTGCCGTGCCATGTCTCTGTATCTGTTGTCTGTTATTGTTATAGCTTCCTGTAATGCCTGTACCATTTCACCCGGTTCACTACTATAACGCAGTGTGTGGGGTAGTTCTTTATAGTCCACCAGTTCAACCCGTTTAGGGTCGATCAATATAAACTGTACAGCGGCGGGGCTGTCTTTTAGTGCTGTTGTCATCATGCCATTTATTACAACGCTTTTACCGCTGCCCGTAGCCCCTGCAATTAGTAAATGGGGCTGTTGTAGCATATCGGCGTAAAGGTTGTAATAGTCAAGTTCTGGTGTTTTCCAGACTCTTTTCATGCTATCACGTCCTTTTCTATATTGGTTTACACTCTGCATTTATGCGGGCTTGTGACCGCCTACGGCTGCATTATAAACCAATGCCCCGGACTGCTGCCGGGGCTTGTGGCTAGTTCATAAAATTATGATCGTACTGTTTTACAGTTCCCATAGTTGCCGCCGTTGGTGCTTCACCTGTGAAGCGGTCAACCTCTTTTACTGGGATATAAAACGCTGTGTAACGTCCTGTTTCGTTGGTTGTACAGTTGTAATATTCAAAAGAGTTAATATAATTGGTAAAATCATTATCAACCCCCGATTCATCTACGATTAGATATTTCCGGCGTTTCCGGTTGATCTCATAAAAGAAACTACCGAAGAACGCAAGCGGGTTAATATTAACCGGGCATATAACCACGGTCAACCCGTTCTTATATGCTCTGCGGGCTGTTGCCTTGCTGACTCTCTCAAAAGTAAAACCATCTTTTCTAAAGCTGTATTCTCTCATAATACAAGACCTCCTATATTCTGTTGTGTGTTCTGTTTCCAGACCCCCGGCAGTATGCCGGGACGCTTGCGGCTTGACTGGCTATTTATACACGCCGCAACGTGTGTTACTCTTCGGACTCGTCAAAGTCCCCGTTTTCTTCCATCTCGTCTAATACATCGGATATAACAGAGCCTAACAGGTAACATCTAATAGTTACGTCTGCCCACTCAGCACCCTTTTCTATAACGTTTATGTCGTTCTGTTCGAACTCGTCAAGGGCTTCACTAAGTAAATTCCAGTTGTGGGCTATGCTTTCCTCTGCTTTGTAAGAGTTACAATAATGAGAGCCGCTTGCATTTCCTGTTATGCTGTCCTCTGTCCAAAGATCATCATTTAACTGTTGCTCAAGTCCTTCTCTGTCCTCTGTCCACTCTGTCAAATCAATGTTTTCTTTGATCCATTCTTTTACATCCTCTGTCATTGCTTCTCTGTAATCATACATAATACTTGACCTCCTATATTCAATTATCAATTTGTGCAATCTGTACACCGGGCGGTGTGCCTGCTGTACAGCAGCATTGACAACCTATAATTGTTTGGCTGTCGTTGCTATCTCTTTATCATGTTTACATGATATCATATATACATGATATTGTCAAGCATTTTATCATGATTACATGATATTTTTTTGTGATCTGGTGACAGGGACAGCAGCACCGGGACAGCATACCCCCGGAGGGGGAAACAGACCCCCGCCCGCCGGGGCGGGTGAGGTGCGAAAGTTCCGCAAAAATTAAAAAGGTCTTGACAATATCATAAAATCATAATATCATGTAAGCATGAAAGGAGGTAGCACAATGCAGGCTAACGAAGTAATTAAAAATCTCATGGCACAGAAGGAGATCACTCAGACTGAAATGAGAGAGAAGATGGAGATGAAAAGCCAATCCGGTGTAAGTCAGGCTCTTAATCGTGATATGAAAATCTCTATGCTGATCCGTTTCTTAAAGGTGATGGATTGTTCATTGACTGTTACGGACAATTCGACTGGTGAGACATTTGAGATTTCAGAATAAATGATAGGCATACGCCTATTAAAAATAGACATACGTCTATCAAGTGCTATAACTTCTCTTAGAGAGGGCTATACTATAAAAAGTTAGGGAGTATAATAGACATACGTCTATCATGATAGGCATACGCCAATAAGTCTGATTAAGGAGGGCTGACGGCTATGACCGTGAAAGATTGTGTAAAAACCATGCTTTCTAAAAGAGGATGGAGTCAACGGAAACTGGCTGAGGAACTTGGTTATTCCGGTCAGGGCAGTATCGGTAAGACTCTCCTGAGAAATGAGGGTATGGGTATGACTGTAGAAACGCTCATAAAGTGGGCTGATGCAATGGAATTTCAGATCATCATACAGTCAGAAGATGAAGAGATGATTTTGGATGGTGAAAGTGAGGGATAAGTATGCTATATTTACTGTGGGGCATTTGCTATTTCATGTGGCTGTGCTTCCGACTGATGTTCTGGGTATCTATGAAGATCGTATACTATGTAGTAATCATGCCTATCCTTTGGATGTTCAGACTACCGTTCAGAATTTTAGCGAACTTATAAGGAGGATCAAGTATGGCAACAGGTGTCTATCTGAGCAGTCATAAGAAGAAAAAGACTGCATTATTACTCTGCATTTTTACAGGAGTGTTCGGAGGTCACTATTTCTATGTGGGAAGATTCATGAGAGGTCTGCTTGCAATGTTCACCTTCAACTTCCTGTTTATAGGGTGGGTGCTTGATATTATCAAGATCATGAGAGGACGATTGAAGGATAACAACGGACTGCCGCTTATTGATTAACTGAATACTTAGCTGTAGAGGTGCTACAGCTTGTCCAATGGGACTGTCGTTTTGACAGTCCTTTTTTTTATTCTCAGGAGGTTATTATGAATTATTTGAAATTGAAACAGAAGATTTATGAAGCTATAGAGAGGAATCCGCTTGATAGGTCTGCATACGAAGAGATGTTTGCAGTCTGCCGGGAATATGAGAAGATTGACTTCCAGACCGCACACGCATGGAATCACGAACTGCGTAATCATATCTCATGGGGACTGCGAATGGCTGTAAGCTGTCAGAAGTTCGATGAAGCCAGAGAGTTTGATGATCTGATGTTTAGGTCACTTCTTTTTGGGGCACAACATTTCTTCGATGATTACTTACAGGCGGTAGAGTACGGTAAGCCACTTGATAAGAAATTCTATCAGCCCCGCCGTCATTATCTCCGAAGATATGTAGACGCATATCAGGAGATTCTTGACGGGAAACTGGACTTCCTATCCATCTCCATGCCGAAGAGAGCCGGGAAGTCTCAGTTAGGTATTAACTTTACGAATATGCTTTCCGGTAAGTACCCGGACAGAGCAACCCTTATGGAAGGTACAGGTGATGACCTTGTTAAGTCTTTCTATCTGGGCTGTCTGGAATACCTGACTCTTCCCAGTGACTATCACTTTTACGATATCTTCCCGGAGAGCAAACTTGTCCAGACCAATGCTGACACGAAGATCATCAACCTTCTGCATAAGTCCCGATTCCCTACTGTTATGTGCCGATCTATTGATGCACGTCAGGTAGGTCTTTCCGAAGCAACCAACCTTTTGTACCTTGATGACTGTGTAGAAGGACGTGAGGAAGCGAAGAACCGTCAGAGACTTGATGATAAGTGGGAGGTCATCTCCGGTGATATCATCGGACGAGCCATTGAGGGTACGCCTATTGTCATCTGCGGTACACGATACTCTCTGTATGATCCTATCGGTCACTTGCAGGAAGAAATGCAGAAGCAGGGAAAACGATGCAAGATTATTGAGACACCTGCCCTTGATCCGGTGACAGACGAAAGTAACTTTGAGTATATGCGTGAGGGCAGGAAGGTTTTTACCACTCAGTATTTCAGGGATCAGCGTGAGATGCTTTCTGAGGAACAGTTTGAGTCTGAGTTTCAGCAGCAGCCGTTTGAAGCAAAAGGAATCCTCTTCCCGGAGAAGAGTCTTAACCGTTACTTTGAACTGCCGATTGACCGTGATCCTGACAGTATCATTGCTGTCTGTGATACTGCGGACACCGGAGATGACTTCTGTGCTATGCCGATTGCTGCGGTATACGGAAGTGAGGTCTATATCGTAGATGTAGTCTTTGATGACTCTGTACCGGAAGTAACCAAACCGGAATGTGCGAAAGCACTCATTGATAACAAAGTGGTAGCCAGTACATTTGAGTCGAATAATGCAGGTAAGTATTTTGCCCGTGATGTGCAGCAGATTTTGACTGACAGGAAGTATGTGTGCAATATCCGAACGAAGCAGACGATCAGTAACAAGCAGACCCGTATTGAATTTGCATCGGATAACATCTTGAAGAAGTTCTACTTCAAAGACCCGTCTCTGTACGCAAGGAACAGTCAGTATGCAGCTTTCTTGAAGCAGGTGACTACTTATACCCGATCCGGCAAAGTGCCACATGATGACGCACCAGACTCCCTTGCATTGCTTGAAAATGAACTGAGAGGACTGATCGGAAATACGGTTGAGATTATGGACAGAAGGATTTAATTTTCCTAAAAAGTCTCCAATGCTTATGCTTAAATATTACTTGAAATAACCATTGAAGAGTGCTATAATAAACCATAGAGAAAGATTATTAAGAAGGAGGTGTCACCAGTGGTAGAACCCTATTTACATCTGAACGGACGAAGGATGATCTTGACAGATGAAACCGAAGTGAATATTGGTAACGTGGTTCAGATTTTGCGAAAAGCATTACCTTACCACTGGAAGAACCGAAGTGAGATCAGTTATCTGTGGTCTTACTACAAGGGCAGACAGCCGATTCTTAACCGTGTGAAGGAAGTAAGACCTGAGATCACAAACAAGATCGTTGAGAATCGTGCGAATGAGATTGTCTCATTCAAGTCTGGCTACCTCATGGGTGAGCCGCTACAGTATGTTTCCAGAGGAAACGCTGAGAACATTGCCGATGCAATCAATCAGCTTAATGAGTTCGTATTTGCAGAGGAAAAGCCTGCGAAGGACAAAGAACTTGCCGACTGGTTTCATATCTGCGGAACTTCCTTCCGTATGGTACTCCCGGATGAAATGGCAGGAGAGGACGATGAATCCCCGTTTGAAATCTACACCCTTGATCCTAGAAATACATTCGTGGTCTATAACAACGGTTTAGGCAACAAGCCAATTCTGGGTGTTAAGTATGTGGTGGATGAAAACGGAGTGGTACATTACAGTTGCTATTCCGATCATGAGTATTTTGAGATTGTGGAGTCGAAGGTTGTTTCCTACGACACACATATTCTGGGTGAGATTCCGATTATCGAATATCCGTTGAATATGGCAAGGATCGGTGCTTTTGAACTGGTTATCCCACTTCTGGATGCAATAAACTTGACGGACAGTAACCGTTTGGATGGAGTGGAGCAGTTCATTCAGGCATTGATGTTATTCCACAACGTAGATATCAGTTCCGAAGATTTTGACGAACTCCGGGAAAGAGGGGCAATCAAGTTCAAAGACATTGATCCCCAGTTGAAAGCAGAGATCAACTACCTTGTAAGTAATCTCAATCAGGGTGAGACTCAGACCTTGGTAGACCATATGTATCAGACAGTGCTTACCATCTGTGGTATGCCGAACCGTAATGGCGGTTCTTCTACATCCGATACTGGTTCTGCCGTCATCATGCGTGATGGTTGGTCTGCTGCCGAAGCCAGAGCAAAAGACAGTGAGTTGATGTTTAAGAAGTCTGAGAGAATTTTCTTGAAGGTGGTTCTGAACATCTGCCGTACTCTTGCTGATATGGACTTGAAGGTGTGCAACGTAGAAATCCGGTTCACACGAAGGAACTACGAAAACATTCTTCAAAAAGCACAGGTACTTGACTTGATGCTGAAAAATAACAAAATCCATCCACGTCTTGCATTTGAGCATTGTGGATTGTTTGTAGATTCTGACCTTGCATACACATTAAGTGCTGAGTATGCGGAGGAACAGGAGCAAAAGGCACAAGAGTTGTTTGAGCAACAGCAAAGAATGAAACAGGAGGGAAATGACGATGACTCCGGTAATAACGAAGGAAATGGTGGAGCAGATGGAAAGTCTGCTGAAACACGGGAGCAGAGTGGAAATACTGATTGAGCAGGGTAAGATCACCATTGTGGAAATCAAACGAAAAATGAAGATGAAAGAGTAACGCCGGGACAAAGGTTCTGGTGAGTCCAATGGGACTGTGAGCGTAACAACTCATAGTCCCTTTTTATTTTGTCATGAACAAAAAGACACTTTCCAATTACATTTTAGCGTTTGATGAAATCAATGCACTTACCGCTGTCAGTTATAACACCGCTTCCGAAACTACAGAGGATCAGACCGTACAGGTCAGTCAAATAGCAGATGACATTTTGTCACTGCTCATAAATGCCTACCGCAAGGGCGTACAAGCCGCTTCGGAGATGCTTGCTTACGATCTGACCGTGGATGTGAGAAGCATGGATGAAGTCATCTACTTGGTGATTGACGGTAAGACATTTGAGGACAGGGTTGCAGATCATGTCCTCTCAGGAGATTTACAGGGTCTACAGACTCTTGCTGAATCTGAATTTCACAGAGTATATAACGCTGCGGTTCTGGATGGAGGACACCAGTACCAGTCCAGTGTTGGATATGGTGTGACAAAGAATTGGTACACGGTCATGGATGACAAGGTGCGGGAAACACACCGTTATCTGGAAGGTGCTTCGGTGTCTCTGGACGAAGAGTTCTGGACTTTTGACGGGGATCATGCAGCATATCCCGGAGGGTTCACTAAGGCTCAGAATAACGTGAACTGCCGATGCACCGTGGAACTACATATTGATGCAGAGGAAGAGTGATCTGCTTCCTTTACATACATGGTGAGGGAACACCTATAAAACGCAAACTCAGACAAGAGGATAAAACGGAAATCATGGTGAGGGAACACCTATAAACGCAAGGAGGACTATTATGAGTTATTTAAGTGATTTGCTTGGGGATGCCTATAAGGAAGGTATGACTGAGGAAGAGATTTCCACTGCATTGCAGAGTGCGGGTGCAGGAGCGAAAGACAATGAAGCGGAAGTGAACCGCCTGAAAGCACAGCTTTCTAAAGCCAATTCGGAAGCTGCTGACTACAAGAAACAGTTGAGAGGTAAGCAGAGTGAGGATGAAGCTGCTGCCGCTGAACAGAAAGCAACGATGGACAAGCTGACACAGGAGAACGCAGACCTCAAACGTTCTATGGCACTGTCAGAGAAGAAAGCAAAACTTCTGGCTATGGGCTATGATGAAAAACTTGCTGATGACACTGCTACAGCAATGGTAGACGGTGACATGGACAAGGTTATGGCGAATCAGACTAAATACCTTGAAGCCCGTGAGAAAGATATTCTTGCCAAAAAGATGAAGGGTACTCCCAGACCTGCTGCGGGTTCTGAGAACACTGGTGGTATGGATTATCAGAAGAAAATCGAAGAAGCACAGGCAAGCGGAGATTTGACCGCAGTTGCCTACTATACACGTCTGGCAGCACAGGACGCTGCCGATCAGACAGAATAATAAAGGAGTGAATGAACAATGGCAGACGTATTTGCAACTAGCTTCGGAGTCCTGAACTACTCCGGTATGCTTTTTAACAAGGGTAACGTTAAGACCCCTCTTAGTTCTATTATCGGCTCTAAAGCCAAAACTACCAATCATGTAGAGTTTGTGACTGGTCAGGAATACAGTTCCGGTGGTAACGGTTCTCAGCCGAAGATTACTGAGAATCAGTCTCTTACTGCACCGGACGCTTCTGTTACTACCCGTGAACAGAAAACCAATGTGACTCAGATTTTTCAGGAGTCTGTAGGTATCTCTTACGGTAAGCAGAGTAACATGGGTACTCTTTCTGGTATCAATGTTGCGAATCAGCAGGCGAACCCGATTTCCGAACTGGATTTTCAGGTTGCAGCTAAGATTCAGAAGGTGAACCGTGACATTGAGTACACTTTCATCAACGGTGTTTACCACAAGGCAACCAGTGATGATGATGCCAACCAGACCAGAGGTCTGATCCCGGCAATTACTTCTAACACTATGGCAATGAATAAGAAACCTCTGGGACTCTGGGATATTGCGGATATGGTTAAGAAGATTTATGGTGCGAACGCCCCTACTGAGGGACTTGTCCTTTGGTGTGATGCCGTGACTCTGTTCCAGATCAATGCTGATGCTGTTCAGAATGGTCTTACTATCGTACCTGCTGCCCGTGAGATCAATGGTATCTCTCTTTCCAGTGTGGTAACTCCGATCGGTGTTGTTTATCTGCATCTGGGTGAGTGCTTACCTGCGGGTACTGCACTGCTTCTGAACCTTGATGTACTTGCACCTGTATATCAGCCTGTTCCGGGTAAGGGTAACTTCTTCCTTGAACAGCTTGCTAAGACTGGTGCGGGTGAGAAGTATCAGCTTTTCGGTCAGATCGGTCTGGATCACGGTGCTGAGTGGTATCACGGTAAGTTCACAGGTATCTCTACTACCTTTGAGAAGCCTGCGTACAGCCGTTCTGTATTTGTGTCTAACGCTGCGGATATCGGAAAGGCGAGTTCTTAATCAGTAAAGAGTAAAGGAGGTGGGCGGTATGACTACCGACATGAAGTTGAAGATGCTGAAAAGCATGACTGATGAAGAGGACAAAGACGTACTGTCCACTTACCTCAGTCTTGCTGAGAAGGTGGTGCTGCAAAGAGCATATCCGTATGCGAATGTCAGTAAAGTACCGATGAAATACGATGCAGTCCATGTAGAGATTGCAGCGTACATGATAAATAAACGTGGAGCAGAGGGTGAAGTAAGCCACAGTGAGAACGGAGTGTCCCGTACCTATGAGGACGGAGATATCCCACCTTCTCTCCTTAGAGCAATTACACCAGTAGCGGGGGTGCTGTAATGAGACTGATGAAACGGAATCAGACAGCAATCTACTACTGTCTGTATAAGGGAAAAGAACCTCTTCTTGATGAAGATGGGAATGAGACAAGTGAATACCGGGTTCTGTATGAAAGACCTGTAAAGCTGATGTGCAGCGTGTCACACGCCACAGGGTATGCACAGGTGAATATGTTCGGTAACTTGGACAGTTATGACAAGGTTCTGATTACGGACGATATGAATTGTCCGATAGACGAAAACACAGTTCTGTTTGTGGACAGTAAGCCGGGTTATCGGCAGGGTAAGCCTGCTTTCGACTATACCGTAAAACGGGTTGCGAAGTCTCTTAACACGATCTCTTATGCAGTATCGAAGGTGAAAGTCTCATGAGTAACAAGGTTATCAAAGTTCAGCTTACCGAACAGAGCATAGACAATGCGATAAAGGAACTAGAGGACTATAAGAAGTGGCTGAAAGAAAAGACTCAGGAATTTGTGAAAACCCTTGCTGATGAAGGGATGCAGATTTCCAGAGCAAAGTTTCAGTCAGCTACCTATGATGGTACGAATGATGTTTCAGTATCGGTTGAAAGCAGGGGAGAGAACAAAGCTGCGGTAGTGGCTATAGGCAGTTCCGTTCTTTTCATTGAGTTCGGTACAGGTGTGAAATATCCTGATTCCCACCCGGAAGCCGGGAAGTTCGGTTTTGAGCATGGCGGTTATGGACACCGCTTGGGACGGCTTGAAAAAGGATGGAGATATCAGGGTGATCCCGGTACAAACGGTGAGGTGATAGCCACCGGGAAACACGCAGGAGAAATTCATACCTATGGTAATCCTGCAAACATGAGTATGTATTATACAGTTCGTGAACTGGAAGAAAAATTTGAGGAAATAGCAAGGAGGGTGTATCGGAGATGATTGATTGTGAAAATGAAGTCTATACCCGTATCGTGAGGATGCTTCGTGAGAAGTTTCCGGGAATCAACGTGGCGGGCGAATATACAAAGACCCCTTCTTCTTTCCCTCATGTGAGTATTACTCAGAGTGATAACAGCACGATTGCTGACAAGCAGGACACAAGCGGTAAAGAAGCTATGTCCCTTGTAATGTTTGAGATCAATGTATACTCAAACAAGTCTGAGGGTAAGAAAACGGAATGTAAATCCATAGCGAAAGCTATTGATGAAAAAATGTTCTCCATGAATTTCAGGCGGTTGGCATTTACGCCAGTCCCGAACTTGGAGGACGCAACTATATACAGAATCATTGCCCGTTACTCAGCAGCAACGGACGGTGAAAAATTCTACAGGAGGTAAAGAGCAATGGCTATTAGTACATTTAAGACATTTCTTATGCACAAGAAAGCGTCTAGTTATGAGAAACTTGTGGACATTACGGAGTTCCCTGATCTGGGTTCTGACCCGGAACTTCTGGAAACTACCACAACTTCTGACCGTATGAAAACCTACATCCTTGGTATTCTCGGAAACGAAGGTCTGAAATTCCCTGCGAATTATGACCACACTGAGTACAAGGCACTGAAAGCACTGGAAGGTAAGACTGACGGTTACGCTGTATGGTTTGGCGGTACGGACAATGAGGACGGTACTGTGACTCCTACTGGTACTGACGGTAAGTTTTCCTTTGACGGTCAGCTTTCCGTTCATGTGACTGGCGGTAAGGTCAATGAGGTAGTCGGTATGTCTATCACGATTGCACCGTCTACGGTCATCAAGGAAGAGTAAGAACAGTTAATTTTAAGAATTAAAGGAGATAAGAGCAATGGCTAAACAGATTATTTTTTCCTACGAAGGTAAGGACTACACACTGGAATATACCAGACGTACTATTCAGCAGATGGAAGCGGAAGGGTTTGTTGCGGATGACATTGAAAAGCGTCCGATGACTCTTCTTCCTGCTTTGTTTGCAGGTGCTTTTAAGGCACATCATAGGTTCGTGAAGCAGGAGGATATTGATAAGATTTTTGCGGGTATGCCCGACAAAGAGAGTCTTATCGGTAAACTTGCAGAGATGTACAACGAACCGATTATGTCTCTGATGGACGAACCGGATGAAAAGACGGGAAACGTGGAGTGGGTGACTTCGTGGTAACGGGGGAGTCCACCGACAATGACGGGGACGGGCGTTATAACAACCGTCCGTCCTCTTTTCGTTACACGGAAAGATTTGAGGAAGAGTGCGGGTATTACTTATCTATCGGCATGACCTATCACGATTACTGGGATGGAGATGCAGCTATGGTTAAGTTCTACCGGGATAAGCACAAAAGAGATTTAGACAGACAGAACTTCAACCACTGGATGCAAGGTATGTACATCTATGAAGCATTGGTTGATGCTTCTCCGGTATTCAATCCGCTGAGTGAAAGACATGAGCCGTTCCCTTACATGAAAGAGCCTATCCCTATTACGATGGAAGCTATTAAGGAAACTGAGGAACGTCAGAATCAGCAGAAGATGAAGAACGGTAAGGATGCTATGAGAGCATGGATGGTTGAATTTAATAAACGATTTGAAGAAAAACAGAGGGAAGGAGGGGAAATAGACAATGAGTGTTGAGATTGAAGGTCTTGAGTTTCAAGTAGAAGCAAAATCTGACAAGGGTGCTGACGGGATTGATAAACTGGCGAACAGCTTTAAAAATCTGAAAAGTGCTATTAAGGGCGGTGCGAATCTGAACGGTTCTATCAAGCAGCTTGAAAAACTGAATCAGGCGTTGAGTGGACTGCACACAGATAAACTGGAAGGTCTTGGTAGAGCAATGGAGTCTCTTAACAAAGCAGGCAATATTAAGATTCCTGCATCTGTACCGAAGAGAATTTCTGAAATTGGAAATGCAATGAAGAGTATCAGTCAGTCTGACATTGATCGTATGGAAAGCATGAGCAGAGCATTACAGGGTATGCAGGGCTTACAGAATGTCCGTGTTCCGCAGGTAAACACAGGCGGTACAGGATCGGGAACACCGAACCCGGCAGACATTAACACTGAGCCTGCTTCGTCTGGAAGATCAACGTCCCACAGCGGTACACAGACTGAGGATGTAAACAATACTGGCGGTGCTGATAACGGCATGAGTCATGCTGATAGTCAGCTACAGGAAGTGACACGATCCGCAGGTATGGCACGAACGGCACTGTCTGGTGTCAAGAAGGTCATCGGTGAGATCGGTGGGCTGACAGGTATCTCTTATGTGGGTCAGCAGATTGGAAGCATACCTCACAAGATTGGACAGGCACTTGGAAGTCTCAGGACGATGTACTCAGAGTTCAAGAAGTCTGGCGGTGTTCTGGGTGCTTTCGGAAGAACCATCAAAGCGGTTGCAACAAACCTTGGTTCTAAATTGGCGGCAGGAATGAAGCAAGTTACTTCTTCCCTTGGGAACGCCTTTACCTCTAAGGTACACAATGCGACAAGTGCTTTGGGAAGTTTCCTTTCTTCTATCAAGCGTATTGCCTTGTACAGAATGATCCGTTTCGCAATGTCTCAGCTTACGCAGTGCTTTAAGGACGGTATCAACAACCTGTATAACTACAGTGCTTTGATGGGAGGAACATTTGCGAATAGCATGAACTCCCTTGCTACGAACGCACAGTATTTGAAGAACAGCATGGGTGCTATGGCAGCACCTCTGATTAACGCTCTTGCACCTGCGATTGATTTTGTAATCGGTAAGGTTGTGACACTGTTCAATCTTCTGAATCAGTTGTTTGCAAGGCTTACAGGTTCTAAGACCTACACAGCAGCAAAGAAAGTTGCAGCTACCTACGGTGGTGCAGCGAAGGATGCCGCAGGCACAGCTTCTAAGGCAGCAAAGAAAGCCGCTGATGAAATCAAGAGATACACCCTTGGTTTCGATGAACTGAACATTCTTGGTGACAAGAATAAGGACAGTTCCGGTAGCGGGGGCGGTGGAGGTGGCGGCGGTGCTTCTACACCGGACTACGGTTCGATGTTTGAGGAACTTCCGATTGACAACTCTATCAGCGAATTTGCCGACAAGCTGAAAGAAGCATTTGAAGCAGGTGACTGGAAAGAACTTGGTACGATCCTTGGCAATAAGTTCAATGAGATCGTGGATAGTATTGACTGGGCGGGCTTCGGTAAGAAGGTCGGATATGGAATCAACGGTGCTGTGCAGACAGCGTACTGGTTCTTGAAAACGGCTGACTTTAAAAATCTGGGTAATCATGTAGCTGAGTTCCTTAACTCCGCATTAAGTGAGATAGATTTTACCTTTGTCGGACGATTGCTTGTCCGGGGATTCACAGCAGGTCTGGATTTCCTGAGAGGGGCACTTGGCGGTCTGAACTGGAAACTGGTTGGAAAGAGTTTCGGAGATTTCCTCCGGGGGGCTTTCAATGAGATGCAGGAATGGATTGCCGGGATTGATTGGAGTGGTGCAGCACACGCACTGTGGCAGAACACTAAGGATTGTATTGCAGGTATTGACTTTGCTTCTCTGGCACAGTCTTTCTTCAAACTACTTGGTACTGCTATGGGTGCAGCGGTAAGTTTCATTGCTACCATCGTATCTGATATCTGGAAGGATATCACCGGATATTTCCAGAAGTACCTCACGAATGATGACGGTACGAAGAAAACGGGTATCGACTGGGTAAAGGGTATCTGTAAAGGTATCGTTGAAGGTGTCAAGAGTATTGGCACTTGGATTTATGACAATGTATTCAAGCCGTTCATTGATGGCTTCAAGTCTGCGTTTGGTATTCACAGTCCTTCAACCGTTATGGCTGAACAGGGTGGATATATCGTAGAGGGCTTACTAAAGGGTATCAAGGATGGCATTGGAAATGTTCTTTCCTTTATCGGAGATTTCCTTACCGGAATCAAAGATAAGATTTCTGATGCTTGGGACAAGATCAAGTCTACGGCTTCTGAAAAATGGGGTCAGATCAAGTCCGTTCTCTCTGGTGCTTGGGAGAATATCAAAACCACTGCCGGGGATATCTGGGGTAAAATTTCCTCTACAATCTCTGGAATCTGGGGCGGTATTAAGACTAAAGCTTCTGAAACTTGGTCGGGATTGAAAACTACCATTTCTCAGAAATGGAGTGAGATCAAGACAAACACAAGTCAGACTTGGGAGAACATCAAGACCACTCTGGGGAATACTTGGCAGAATGTTAAGACCACGGCAAGTACCACTTGGACGAACATCAAAACGTCTATCAGCACTGCATGGTCTAACGTGAAGTCCAATACTTCTACAGTTTGGAGTAACATCAAGTCAAACCTGAGTACCACTTGGACGAACGTGAAAACTACCGCAGGAACTACTTGGACGAATTTGAAATCCACGATTTCTACAGCTTGGAGCAACGTGAAAACGAACACCTCTACTGTATGGTCTGGAATCAAGTCAAACCTGAGTACAACATGGTCTGGTGTGAAGAGTACGGCAAGTTCTACTTGGTCATCTCTGAAATCTACTATTTCTACGAAGTGGAATGAGATTAAGAGTAATACAAGTTCTACATGGAGTACGCTGAACAGCAGCCTGAGAAGTTCTTGGAGTACCTTGAAAAGCAATGCAAGCAGTAGCTTCCAGAATATTAAGACTACGATTTCCGATAAGATCAACAGTGCGAAAAATGCCGTCAAGGATGGCATTGACCGTATGAAGTCTTTCTTCAATTTCCATTGGAGTTTACCTTCTATCAAACTTCCGCACTTTAGTATCTACGGTAACTTTAGTTTGAACCCACCATCCATCCCTCACTTCTCAGTGTCTTGGTATAAGACCGGAGGTATCTTGGAAGGGGCACAGTTGTTCGGCATGATGGGTAACACCATGCTAGGCGGCGGTGAAGCAGGACGTGAAGCAGTTCTTCCTTTGGAGAATCATACGGAGTGGATGGACACTCTGGCTTACAAGGTGAGAGCAGGGCTTACAGGTGGAAGTCAGGATTCTATTGCTGATGGAGTTCGTGAGGGTATGTATGACGCTACTGCTCGTCAGAATGAACTTCTGAAAGAGCAAAACGAACTGTTACGGCAGATCGCAAGTAAGGATTTCACTGCTGAGATCACTACAGACTCTTTCACAAAAGCTATGAACCGTAAGAATCAAAGGGATGGTAAAACCATCATCCCGGTAACAACGTAAAGGAGGGGTATTATGGCTGACTACAATCCAATACGATCCGTGGACGGTAAGGCTGTCAAATGCCCTTCCGGTTATAAATATTCACTGAATGATATTTCAGCCAGTGATGCAGGACGAACCGAAGATACGAACATGGATAAGAAACGAATCGGTCAGTGTGTGAAGTTGGAGATGGAATGGCAGAATGTTTCGATTGAAGATGCTGCCGCTATCATTCAGGCATTTGATCCTGAGTATGTGAAGATTTGTTATCTGGATGCCAAACTAGGCAAGTACCGGACAAGCGAATTTTACACAGGTGATAAACCTGCACAGCTTTACAACTCCCGCAAAGGAATATGGAGTAGCGTTTCATTCAACGCAATAGAAAGGTCAGGTAAGCACTAATGTATAAGGTATCACCGGAGGTCAAGAACCTCTTCAACAAAAACTACATACAGGTTGCTGACATTACCGTAAACGGTGTGAATGAGTCCTTTTCGGTTGCTGAGAATGAGATCGTTCAGGGAAGTTTGAGTATAGACCGCTACAGTGTGTCGAACTCAAAAATTGAGGTGGGTTCTGCGGTAGCTGCGGAACTCACACTCAAATTGAAAAATGATGACGGTAAGTATGACAATACCGTTTTTGAAGGTGCAGAGGTATTTGTAAAAATCGGTATCAAGAAGTGGGATGCACACCGATGGGAAAATGCAGTGATTCACTGGATTCCATGTGGTTACTTCACGATTGATGAACCGCCACGGGCTTTGTCCACTATTACAATCTCAGCACTGGACAGGATGATCCTGTTTGACAAGACAGTGGACATAAGCAAGATGTCATTCCCGATGACGGTAGCTGATCTGCTGAATAAGATTTGCACCATTTGTGGTGTGACAATGGCAACGGATATTACCCGGCTGCCGAACAAAGATTACCAGATCACAGCGTACCCGGAAGGTCAGGACTTGACCTACCGAACATTACTACAGTGGTGTGCGGCACTGACCGGAACGTGTGCCTTCATGAATTATGACGGCAATCTGGAATTGAAATGGTATGAGCAGACTGATCTTACAATCAGCCCTTCCGAAAGATACAACAGTGATATGCAGGAGAATGATGTAGCCATTACAGGTATTTACTTCAAGGATGCTGCAAACACAGAGTACATTGCCGGGACGGATGATTATTGCTTGGATTTATCCAGTAATGGTCTGCTACAGGATAATGTGCAGGTGGTACTTGATACTCTGTATGTTTCCTTGAAGGGATTTTCCTATAGACCATACACAGCAACTATTAAATCTGCACCGTACATCTACCCTATGGACATGATTCACTATGAGGATGCAAAGGGTGAGGTGCATGACACGATTATTACGAATGTGACATTCGGAATGAATCTCAGTACCAGTATTGCAGGTAAGGGTGAGACAACTCAGAAACAGAAATACTCTCAGAGTGGAGGGCTTACCAAACAGCAGGCAACCATTCTGGAAAAGCTGAGAGAAAATCTGGACAAGGCTATGACTGCGAAGGAGCAGGCACAGCTTGAATTGAACAGACTTTTGAGCAACAGCTTGGGTCTGAACATCGTAACGATTCCGCAGGATGACGGAACACAGATTTATTACTTCTGTGATGGTGAGACTCTTGAAAGCAGTAACATCATCTACACTTTCAAGGCAAACGGCTTTGCTTGGACTAAGGACTGGAACGATGGCAACCCAGTATGGAAGTACGGTTTCAGTAAGGATGGTAACGCTATTTACAATATGTTGGCAGCTTACAAGATCACTACTGAATATCTGGAAGCAGGTTGCGTGACGGCTGAGAAGTTGTCTGCTGAATATAAGCAGAGCGTAACTAATCAGATGAAGGAAACGGTTGACGGTAAGTTGACTGACTACAGTACCACGGAAGAAACAAAGACCCTGATTAAAAGTGATGGTGATGCAATCCGAACAGAAGTTGCGGAAACGACTACTACTATCACGGATACGATATCTGACAATCTTGCACAGGCAAAGGACTATACCGACAAGGTACATCAAGAAATCACAACGGAGTACGGTACGAAACTGGATCAGACTTCTAAGAATTTTAACCTGTCCGTAAATAGTCTTTCAGATAGGGTGACTGAGCAGGGCAATGAAGTCAACAGCTACAGGGAAGAGTTGGAAACCTATTTTGACTTTGGAAATGATGGCTTGCAGATCGGTAAGAAGATCAACGGTGAGAATCAGCAGTATTCGATCAACATTGACAATGAGAAGATGGGATTCTTGCAGGATGGTTCTGAGGTTGCTTACATTCGATACAACAAACTGCATATCAACGCTGTAGAAGCTATGGACAGATTGTCTGTGGGTGCTGCGGCAGATGGTGGTTACTTCGATTTCATTTCTACAGAGTACGGAATGGGTGTGAAATGGAGAGCCGTGGAAAAGACGGATAATGCCAGTATCGCAAGCGTTATGAGGATTCCACGAAGGGCAAGAAAATACGTTCCAGTGGTGGATGATGACAATATCTTTCAGATGGAGGTGAGTGAAGAATGAGTGCAACAAGTAAAACGTTTTGTAACAGTGTCGGATGCTATGTGGTAGCAAAGGGTTCTGTGAGTGGAGATACTACAAAGATATATTTGATCTGGGAAGCAAGTCAGGGGTCTGAATCTGGTTCGTATGTATGGTCTAGTTGGATAAACGGTAAAGCGTGTCCTCTTAAAGTGAAAATAGACGGTTCTGAAATAAGCCTGTCTTGGACAAAGAATAAAACAGATAGTGCCATAAATGAAGTTAAGGTAGTTAAAGCAACTTCTTCTACATTTACAGTTAATAAACCATTCTTCAAACTTTCATTTTATAACGGAAATCAGTGGATAGAATATGATTTTTCGATGTATGACATTGAAAATGCACCGACAAGTGTAAGTGCCGATGAAATTACGATTGACGGTAAGGCTTCCTCTATAGCGGAGTTTAGCAACTACCTTGGTACAAAATCCGTGGACGGATCACTGAAAGTTACATGGAGTCTTGGAAGTCACAGTTACAGTAAAACTGTCAAGAATGTCTACAACACCAGTTATGTGATCCCGGCTTCGTGGTTGGATGCAATTAGCAATGCTTCTCAGGCGTATGCAGGAGGTAAGGTTACAGTTGCTATCATCTACGGAAGTAAGGTCTACAGCACGATATCAACAACATTCACCTGCATTGTTTCAGATACATTCTTACCTACAATCAGCAGTATCACTTTAGCGGATAAAACGAACACGCCAGTCCCTACAAGTTGGAACAAAGTGTTTGTTCAGAACCAGAGTGGTATCAGGGTATCAGCAATTACTTGTGCAGCCAGTCAGGGTGCTACCGTCAAGCGTATTAAGCTGAGATTGGACACACAGTATGTGGAGCAAACTTACAGTACATCAAGCCTACCTCAGATCAATAGAATCACAAATAGCGGTTCTCTGGAATGTGAGGTCATCATTACGGATAGTCGTGGACGAACTTGCAGTAAGACTTGTACGGTAAATGTTCTTCCGTATGATATTCCAAAATTCACCCTGATTGAGAGTGACCGATGCAATAAGTCTGGTGAGATGGATAATGACGGAACTTATTTCCTCAGTCAGAGTGCGGTAGAGTATTCCTCTTGTACCGGACTTAACAGTATCACGATCACAGCAGAGTACAAGAAAACCGATACCTCAGAATGGTTGAACAAAAAGACTATTAAGCCGGGAAGCAATGTTCTTGGTGGGGAATTGGACACTGAGTTTTCTTATGATGTGAGGTACGTTCTGAAAGATGCTTTCAGTACGGTTACTTACATAGATTATGTTTCTACAGCAATTTATCTGATGCACTTCCTACATGGAGGACGTGGTGTAGCGTTTGGACAGAAAGCAACGATGGATAACACTCTGGACTGTGCTTTCAAAGCACTGTTCCGTGAGGATGTAACGATTGTGAAGAAAGACGGTACACAGGTTTCCATGAGAGATGTATTGGAGAAGTTGGGATTTTAAGGGAGGTGAAGGATAATGGCAACGATCATTAAGGAGATTGAGGTGGATGTATCTCAGCTTAACCGTTTTGCTGCGATTGTAGCAAAGCAGTACGATAAGCAGTCCCGTTTCTTGAAGGTAACTCTTCTGGACAGCGGTGAGCGTATCAAAGTGGAATCTGCATCTACCGCAGTCATCAATGCAAGACGTGAGGATGAAGCGGCGAAAACCTTTGAGGGTACAGTCAATGCAGACGGTACGGTAACTGTCCCGCTGACCTACTGGATGTTGCAGCTTGACGGCACTGTGAAGTGTGATATTTCCATCATCACGGCAAATAAGACGGTACTGAGTACAACGCTCTTTGAACTGGAAGTTCAGGAAGCGGCAGCACCGGATGACTCTGAGATTGAGAAGGACGAAGATTACGGTATCTTGATTCAGCTTATCGCAGATGTGCAGGCTATCAAAGATGCAGAAGCAAAACGTGTTACTGCTGAGAACGGTAGAGTTTCGGCAGAGAAGAGTCGTATTTCGGCTGAAAGTTCCAGAGTCAATGCAGAGACAGCCCGTGCCAATGCGGAAGCTGCAAGGGTGAAAGCTGAACAGGCAAGGGTAAATGCTGAAAATTCCAGAGTGGATATTGAAAGCAAACGAGTTACCGCAGAGAAGGGTAGAGTTGATGCAGAGTCTAAGAGGGTAGTTGCTGAGACTGCAAGAGTTCAGGCAGAAACAAAGCGTCAGCAGGACACTTCAAAGGCAATTACAGATTGTAACACTGCTACTGAATCTGCACTGAAAGCGGCAGCTACTATGATGATCGTCAACAATGATACCGGGAAAACTTATCAAGGTGCAATCAAGGTGATTGGTGGTAAGCCAGTATTTGAGTATGACGAAGTTGTTACAGGATAAAGGAGGATAAGACAATGAGCAATCAGTTTGGTTTTCTCTCTGACGATACGTTCGCAGAGAAGATGGACACTATGAACCAGTTCCTTGCTGCGATTGTAACCGGACAGGGCGGTAGCCTGAAACCTACATCTTGGAGTGATGTGCAGGCACTTGTCCGCAAGGGACTGGCAAGCAAGGTATTTGCAGTGGGAGATCAGTTGACCTGCCAGAGAGGTAGCACAACTCTGGTGTGGGATATCATCGGTTTTGACATTGATACCCCGGCAGACAAGCAGTTCACTCACAGCATGACCTTACAGCTTCATGAGGTGTTTGACTTTGTACAGTTCAACGCCCCGGCAGCTATGTATTATGCGGAAGAGGAACTTGCCGCAGGTACATATCATGTAACTCCTAAAAACGGTTGGAGTGGCGGTATGGGTAATGGTAAGACTTACCAGTTTACTCTTACGAAAGCAATTCCGAAGGGTGGACAGATCGTATGGAACGGTGCTTGGGATCAAGACCCGCTGAAATACGATATTAAGACTTACGCCAGTCCTACAAGCACCACAGTTATTGAAACTGTGAAGCCTACAGAGGGTACAGGTGGTACGGAACTGACAACGCTGAACAGCGGTCAGAGAATGTGCTACGGCTCTAACAACTACAAAGAATCTGCGGTTCGTGAGTGGTTGAACAGTGAGAAGGCTGCGGGTTCTGTCTGGACACCTGCTACCAATTATGACAGACCTCCTTCTTGGGTTTCCAATAAGGCAGGATTTATGAATGGGATGGATGCAGATTTCCTTGCAGTTATCGGTAAGACCACAAAGGTTACTTGTCGTAATAACGTAACTGACGGCGGGGGTTATGATACCACAAAGGACAAGTTCTTCCTGCTTTCCAGACGTGAGTTATTCATGGGTGATGAAGTGAGCAGTGTCAAGGAAGGTGAGCCGTACCCTTACTACTCTGACTATTCTGATTATACTTCCCCGAACACGGGTGCTGACAGTAACCGTGTGAAGTATAAGAACGGTAGTCCACAGTGGCAGTGGGAGCGTACCCCGAGCGCCGGGGGCAGTAACTACGTTCGTTATGTGAACTGTGCGGGTATTCTGAACAACGGCATTGCGAACGGCGGCTATGGGGTTGCCCCGGCTTGTAACGTAATCTAAGATCAGAAATCCACCCCGTTAGGGGTGGGAAAGGAGTGAGGAAAATGTCAGTACCGAAGTCGAAGAGAGGTACTTCAAAGTTGGAAGTAATCACAAAAGCAAATGAATTGGCTACACATACCATCCATATTTGCAGTAATGAGAGTTGCTTCCCGAAGAGATACCGTTGGTGCATCACGGCAAAGATCGTAGATGCAGCGGTAGAAATCAGCAGGCTTATCAATATGGCAAACTCCGTATATGTGAACCCGGAGTCTGAACACTGGAAAGCTGACTGGGAATTACGGAGAGGATATCAAGTTCAGGCTTTGGCACAGACATATTCCTTGCTTACCATGATGGATATTGCTTACCGTACTTTCGGAATTGAAGGTTCTAAGATGGACTACTGGACAGGACTTGTAATCAATGTCCAGAACCTTCTTCGGAACTGGAAGAGGTCTGATGAAAATAGATACAAGTAGATGATATAAGGTTGACGATTGTAAGATATGTGTTTACCCCGAACGCCGGGAACAGTAACAACGTTCGTAATGTGAACAGTACGGGTAATCTGAACAACAACAATGCGAACAACAGCAATGGGGTTGCCCCGGATTGTGAGAAACGCTAGTAATAAAGTAGGCATAGGCTGAAATCAATGCACTCACACAAGGAATCGTCATCCTGACCTGAATATAGTAGGGCGAAAACAGAGTGCTGATGTGATTGCCGTCCTTACGGTAGTATCACTATAAACGGCAACCAATGATTTACGGGAGAAATATACATGATGGAATCCGAAGTGAGAGATGAAGTCTGTGACTTTGATAATCTGTACCGGGCTATGCAGCATTGCAAGAACAACGTCATGTGGAAAGACAGTGTAGCCGGGTATGTAAAGAATGGTTTGGTTAATGTTCATAAGCTAAAGGAGAGCGTGGAGAATGGTACATATAAGTTAGATGCCTATACACAGTTCAAAGTGTATGAGCCAAAAGAAAGAGATATTGTAAGTACAAGAATCAAGGACAGGGTATTTCAGAGAAGCCTATGCGACAATTACTTTTACGATACCATGACAAAATCATTTATCTATGATAACTGTGCTTGTCAGGACGGAAGAGGAACAGAGTTCGCAAGGAAAAGGCTAATCTGCCACTTGCAGAAGCATTACCGGAAACACGGCACGGAAGGGTGGGTACTCAAAGCAGACTTGAAGAATTTCTTCGGCAGTACCTCTCATGAACTGGCTTACTCAGCGGTAACAAAGAGGGTCAATGACGAATGGGTGAACGGAGAAATCAAACGGATTATTGACAGCTTCAATCAAGGTGATGATCCAGAGATAGGCATGGGTCTTGGTTCAGAAACCACACAGCTTATACAGTTAGCAGTCTTAGATGACTTCGACCATTTTATAAAAGAGCAACTTCACATTAAGCACTATGTCCGGTACAACGATGATTTCATTATCATCCATGAGGACAAGGCTTATTTGCAGGAGTGTTTGATAAAAATTGATGCTTGGATGACCGCAAGAGGTTTGAGATTAAGTCCGAAGAAAACACAGCTTTTCAAGGTGACTCAGGGTATCAAGTTTCTTGGTTTCCGCTTCCGGTTGACAAAGACTGGGAAAGTGGTCATGACCTTACTGCCTGAGAAGTTATCACACGAACGTAGGAAACTGCGGAAGTTGGTAAACAGAGCAAAGCAAGGGTACATGACTAAGGAAGAGGTTGATAGGTGTTATGAAAGTTGGAAAGCCCATGTAGGTAATGAGAGTAGCAAGAAAAGGAAATCTCCGGGTAGGAGGGCAAGGAGAAATTGCCACAACCTCATTATCTGTATGGATCAATATTATAAGAATTTATGGAGGGAAAGCAAATGTTTGGATTTATCAGTGCAAGAGAACAGCTTGTAAAGGAGCGTCAGAAGAACGCTGCTATGCAGGCACAGATCGCAAAGGCGAACAGTGACATTGAATATCTGGCTATGATGGCAGATATTGAGATGGAGCAGGAAGAGGACGAACAGGAGGTACAGGATCATGGCGAAGAAGAGTAAGTTTGAGATGGTGAAGAATTTCTATGACAATGGACTCTGGAAGGAAAAGAGAGTCAGGGACGCAGTAGCAAAGGGATGGATCAGCCCGGAGAATTTCAAAGAGATTACCGGGGAGGACTACGATGAACAGGAGGACTAAAGAGATGATGAAGGATGGAATTTGCACAGCTATTGGAGTTGTAGGAAGCGTGATTGCTTCTCTGTTTGGCGGTTGGGATGCCGCACTGGTAACACTGGTAATTTTCATGGCTATTGATTATGTGACAGGTCTGCTTGTGGCAGGTGTGTTCCATAATTCCGGTAAGACAGAAAACGGTGCTTTGGAGTCCAGAGCAGGTTGGAAGGGACTGTGCCGTAAGTGCATTACTCTTCTGATGGTTCTGGTGGCTACACGCCTTGACCTTGTGACCGGGACGAACTTTATCAGGGATGCAGTGGTGATTGCTTTTATTGCGAATGAGACTATTTCCATTGTGGAAAATGCGGGTCTTATGGGGATCAACATTCCCCCGGCAATTACATCTGCGATTGAGGTACTTAAAAAGAAATCTGACTCTGCGGATAACACAGATCAGTAAGCACAGGGGAGAGTTCTTCTCCCCTCTTCACAAAGGAGTGATACATTATGACGAATCAGGAATTTATTGAACAGGTAGCGAAGTATGTACAGAAGTATGCAGCACAGTACGGAATTAAGGTACATAGTCCGATCATAGCACAGGCAATTCTTGAATCTGGATGGGGCAATTCCAAACTTGCTGCCAGATATCACAACTATTTTGGTTTGAAGTGCGGTACGAAGTGGACAGGCAAGAGTGTCAACATGACTACTCAGGAAGAGTACAGCGTGGGTACGCTTACTACGATCAAAGACAACTTCCGTGTCTATGATTCTATGGAGGAAGGTATCAAGGGTTACTTTGAATTTATTCAGCTTGCCCGATATCAGAACCTTAAAGGAATCACTGATCCGAAGAAATATCTGGAAACCATCAAGGCTGACGGATATGCCACAAGTTCTACCTATGTGACCAACAACATGAAACTGGTTGAACAGTACAATCTTACGAAGTATGATAAGGGGGTAACTATTATGAGTGATAGACAGAAGCCTGTTAATTGGCTTGCACAGTATGTAGGAATTAAGGAAGGTAGTGCAGAACATAAAGCAATCCTGAAAGTGTTCAATGACTCTGGACTCTGCACCAGATACAAGATGACTGTCAACGATGCTTGGTGTGCTACATCTGCGTCTGCGTCTTTCATTGCAACCGGACTTTCCAACATCTTCCCTTGCGTTGAGTGTTCTTGCGAGAACATGATTAACCTTGCGAAGAAAGCAGGAATCTGGGTTGAGAATGATGCCTATGTTCCGTCTACAGGTGACGTGATCCTGTACGACTGGGATGACAACGGTGTGGGTGACTGTACCGGATGGTCTGACCATGTTGGTATTGTAGTGTCCTGTGACGGTTCTACGATCAAGGTCATTGAGGGTAACAAGAATGACTCTGTAGGCTACAGAACTCTTGCTGTCAACGGCAGATACATCCGTGGTTTCATTACTCCGAAGTTCTCCGGTGGTACTTCTACGGTAACTCCTTCTACAAAGAAATCTGTAGATGAAGTAGCAAAGGAAGTTCTGGCAGGTGCATGGGGTAATGGTGATGCCAGAAAGAACGCTCTTACTGCCGCAGGATATAACTACTCTGAGGTACAGGCTGCGGTAAACAGACTTGTAGGCGGTAAAACTACCACACCTATGAAGTCCGTTATCGAAGTCGCAAAAGAGGTGCTTGCGGGCAAGTGGGGCAACGGTGATGACCGTAAGAAGAAACTGGAAGCTGCCGGGTACAATTACTCTCAGGTTCAGGCAAAAGTCAATGAACTGGCAAAGGGCAGCACTTCCAGTAAGAAATCTGTGACCCAGATTGCGAGGGAAGTTATCGCAGGCAAGTGGGGCAATGGTGCAGACCGTAAGAACAAGTTGACTGCCGCAGGATATGATTATGCTGCTGTGCAGAAAGAAGTCAACAGACTTTTGTAATCACAGGGTTTTCCTTCCCCGTTTCTGCGGGTGTACGGTGACTGTAAAGGTATGAATCATAATGCTTCCTGATATCATTGGATTTGCACTCAATGGTGGAGTATTGGAAGCGTAATCCGATAACCTACCGTCTTTCGACAGGCGGTAGGTT
>ERZ1026874.159-NODE-159-length-46368-cov-25.127200_pt1 | contig 46368 bp, 59 predicted proteins | sample MGYA00380167_ERZ1026874 | MGnify/ENA primary metagenome ERZ1026874 (study PRJEB33269, sample SAMEA4719803) | human gut metagenome | biome: human-associated habitat; feature: organic feature; material: feces | place: Cameroon | collected 2013-10 ...
ATATCTATGACCATTCATATACATTGGTATATCCGTTGATGGCTTCGTCCAAGTCGCCTTCATTCTCTATCTCCACGTCGCCCAGTTCACCATCGCAGGCGGTGATGTCAATAATGCTGACTCCATAGATGTCCTCTCCATACTCCGGCTCTGTGTAGTTCTCCGCGTGGTAACGCTTGTTCTCTGCCCACATATTGTAGAATACGGAGATGGCTAAGCCGTTTATCTCTGTCCAGAACTCCCATTTTTCGTATGGGTGGGTGAAGGCTTCCGAATAGGACTCGTCTACCTCTTTTTTGAACTCTTTCGCGATTTGTGCGATGTCCGCTTTGCTCAGTCTGACTTGTGTCATTGCTGTTTGCATACTAATTGTATTTATGGAATTTTCTGTTCTTTGCTTGCATTGCCGCCAGTGCTTTCTGCTTGTCGACAATGAATTTTTTTCCTGTGACTGTTATTGCCGAATCAAGCACGCCGGAATTTTTCATTGCCTGCGCTTTGGTGCGCCCGCATTTGAATATGGCGGCTATGCCGTCTATGCCGCTGTACTGTTCGCTCGGAGTGGCTGGCTGTGGCATTACTTTTACCAACTCTTCAGCGACCATTTTGGCGAATGGTCGGAGCATCTCCAATAATTCCTCGTTCATTTCAGTCTGATTGCGTGTGTTGCCAACTCGTGGTTCACTTGCCACACCTTATACTTCGCTTCACCACGCACGTTGATGGCGTAGGCTGCCGCACGCACGGTGCTGGAGGATGTCTGCCTATAAGGAAAAACCATCTCTTCGCCCACCTGTAGAGCTTTCAAAGTTTCTGTTACGTTGATTTTTTTTATAATTTTCATTGTTATATTGTTTATTATTAGTACTTTTGCACCGTTGTCTTGTGTTTGGCGGTGGTTTTGGTTTAAACACATTGCAAAGATAACCGAATATTGGGTGTACACCAAATATTTCACCAAAAATATTATTCACAACTTAGTTAAAAAGTGTTACATCGGTGTCAATTAATGGATTAGACATAAAGGATTTGCGCCTAAAATTAGGTGTTACGCAGAGGGAACTCGCTGAGATGGTCGGAGTGTCAGAGAAGACCGTGCAAAATTGGGAGTATGGCAAGCCTATTCCGACTACGAAACACCAAATTTTACGGACTATTCAGTCTGGGGTAGAGGAGAATGTAAGCACGGAAGATATTAATCAGCGCATTAAAGAGGTGTTACAAAAGAATGACTTGTCTGTAACAGCCTTTAGCAAAGAGGTCGGGTTACCGCAAGCGACTGTTAATAGGCAGTTGAATGGAGATGCAAGGGTTTCTGTTGGAACCATCAAGGCTTTTCTCCTTAAATTTAAGGACATTTCCGCAGAATGGCTTCTGCGCGGTGTAGGCGATGAGTGCTGTGGCGTCCCAGACGAACAGCTCGAACGAGAGATAGCGGAGGAGACAGGTCGTGTGCAGAGCATCGGCGACAACTCCAACCACAACACGCAGACAATGGCGGATTCCGCGCTGACCAAAGAAAACGAATTGCTGAAGGAACGGATACAAGAGAAGGACAAGGCTTTGGAGGAGAAGAACGAGGAAATCAAGTTCCTCCGCTCCTTGATACAAAGGAATACAGACTAAAATTGATATTATTATGAAAAGGTTTTTCAGGGAAATGAAAAGGATGGATAAGTGGATTCTGGATTCGTTGCACATCCACAGAAGCGTACACCTCGCCAAGCTGATGGTGCAGTTCGCTCCTCCTGTCGGCGCAGGACTTCTGATGTGCCATACGGCGGTAATCCTTAAAGGTTATGTATGGTCGGTCGCCTCGGTGATCGCGCGGAGTGCGCTGCTTGTGTTCGCGCTTATGGTGGTTCTTTCCGTGGCTTTCGGTTTTTGTTGGATTCACCGAGCATTTTGCACCTACAACCTTCTGGTCAACGCCTGCATCGAATACGAGAAGCTGTTCGGCTTCGGCGCGCTGCTTACCCCGGCGAGATGGTTCGCGCTTGCGCTTGGTGCCGTGCTTTTCTTCCTTTACTTCCGCCGAAAATGGCTCGTGAAGCACAGAAAATACAAAATCTAAAAAACAAACAAAAATGAAACAATTGAAAATGACTTTATGGATGCTGCTGTGCATCCTGACAATGACCGCATGCGGCGGAGATGACGAACCAACTCCAGACCCGGACAAACCGAGCGCCGAAGATTTGGCAAGAACGCAGGGGGCAGTGCCGGCTGCCGACCTTATAGGTAAGACCTTGGAAGGGCCTTCTAAGGATGGCAGATTCGCGTACGAAATAACTTTTGTGGACGCGACACATTACAAAACGGACACTTACGATGCTGTACAAAAAGCCTGGATACAGGAGAATGGAACATACAAGCTCCGAATTACAGACAAATACACAACTGTCGAAACAACTTGGGTGGAAGATGGCCAAGAATATTTCAGCCTCATTAATAACTGTCGTCTCTCCTATAACTGGAAAGACGGCAAACCCAACAAATTGATAGTGGTTATGAATGACGGGGGCGCTTTGCTCTTTTTTAAATAGAAATTAGTCATAACAGAAAAAAGGCTTCCGACACCCGGAAGCCTTTTCCTTTACCGCTCGTCGAACAGTTTCATCGCCCGCGCCTTCTCCTTGTCGGCAATCTTGATGTAGGGCTTCATCGCCTTGTAGTCGCTGTGCCCCGTCCACTCCATCACCAACGACGGCGGTATGCCCATCGTCAGCGCGTTGCAGATGAATGTGCGCCGTCCGGTATGTGACGCCACGCATTCATATTTGGGTCGCGTTTCCTCCACCCGTTCCGAACCGCGGTAATACACATCCGTCACCGGCGTGTCTATCCCTGCCACATAGCATACCTCCTTCAGCCAGACGTTCATCCTTTGGTTGCTGACCACCGGCAGCGGCTTCTCGTCATCCTTGTACTTCTCCAATATGGCGGAGGAATACTTGTTCAACTCTATGCTGATGGTGTCGCCCGTCTTCTTTGTCACCACCTTTATCACTCCGTCTACGATGTCGGAGCGTTTCAGTTTCGCCACGTCCGAATACCGCAGAGAAGTGAAGCATTGGAAGCAGAACACATCCCTTACCCTGGCAAGGTAATCCTTCCCACGCGGAAACTCACACCCGTAGACTTTCATCAGTTCGTCCCACGTCAGATACACCACTTCCTTGTCACGCACCGTTTTCAGCCTCGGGGTGAAGTCGAGATAGCTTTTGTCGTCGAGCAGCCCGTTCTTGTCTGCCCAGCGCAGAAACCAAGTGAGTATCTTCCAGAATTTCATTATGTAGGTATTCTTCAGACCGCGGCGCAGCAGGTAGGAGATATATTCCTCGTAAAACTTCTTGTTGAAGTCTTTCATCCTCATTTCTCCCCGCATACTGCGGATGTGCCTGCGCAGAGTTCCGAATTTGACCACCGTCCCCGGTGCCCACGAGTGAGTGCGCTCCTGCGACACGACGAAGTCAAGCAGAGCCTTCTCAAAGTTTCCGCAGTCCTTCACGTGTCCGCCTTTCCCTGTCCGCTTGGCGAACTCTGCCTTGAATACATCCAACGACGGAACGGTGTCCGCTACCTCGAACGCTTTGAAAATGTCCTCCACTATGCCCTCCAGGGCGGCGAGCTGCCTGTTGATGTCGGAGGCTGACACTCCACGGCTGTTGAACGCGTTCCGCTTGCATCTCCCGTTTTCCCATCTCTCCGGCTGGATGGTGTAGCCGCTGTTCGCCTGGTAGGTGTTCCCGTTCCACCGGACGCGGAGCCTTATCTGCCCCTCTCCGTTGCCTGTCCTGCTGTAGACCTTTTGGAGGAAGAATGATATACTATGTTTTATCTCCATTTTTTGTACACATTTTTTTTGGTCAGTACACATCTGCAAATTTATGTACTATTTTTCATATAACAAAACGGAATCAAATGAAATGGAAAACCGCCGATTTGCTCCTTTTGGTCTGCAAATCAGCGGTTTTGTATTCGCTCCGTTTTATCGGATTTTGCTTGGGCGGAGTGAGCGAGATTTGTTCAAGTACTGATAATGTGGAAGTTGTAAAATTTGTGTACCTTTTTATGTATCGGTTCTGCATTTTCCACATTCCTTTCTTCTGTGTGCCGAAAAATCCTTGTTGCGGTTTTGATTCCTTTTTCTTATCTTTGTTTCCAAACGATTGTTAGCATTTTTGTACACACTGCGAGTCGGGAGACTGGCTTTTTTTGGAATTTTCGGAGCGGCTTGACTGCCGCTCTTTTTCATTCCCACTGTTCTCCGGTTCATCATCCTCCACTTTGGTCAGTCGGTATCTCACTCCGTCTATCTCCATCACCTTTCCGTTGAGTTCCGCACGTTCCGGTTGCCCGGCATCCTCGTCGGTGAAGAAATCCACCACCTTGCAGCCTATGGCATCCGCCAGCCTTTGGAGATAGCCGACCGTGGGATTATTGCAAAGTTGGCGGTTGAGGGTAACACGGTTTATCCCCATTCGCCTGGCGAGGCTTGCCTGTGTCAGGCCGTGAGCCTTTATGACTTTTTGTATATCCATATAATGTGTTTTGTTGCGCGATAATGTTACGGCAAAGATAACGTTTTTTTTGCGAGTCTGCAAAAAAACAGACATATAAAGTATGTGTATACTGCTATTTTGTAAAATTACGCTAATCCGATAGTGCCTACAGGTGCATTGTGTTAAAGTAACTTTATTTCGCTACTTTTTTCGCTCAAAAATTTGTTTATGTAAAACCATAGTGTTACATTTGTAGTGTAATTAATAAACGCAATATAAACAACAAAAAACAGACAAAAATGAAAACCTTGGACGAAATTTTAAAGAGAGAAGACTACAAAAGACTGACAAGCGAGATGGCCGATAGAGTGCATGACATAGCCATAAGGATAAGATGCACAATGCACTGCCTTGACATTGCCGAAATAACAGTCGATGGACTGACAATCAGAGATTGTAAAAGGTGTAGCAACGTCGACAGTTATGAGTTCTTGGCAGTCGTTAATGATGACGATTTCGAGTATAGTCTGTACGACATAAACGACTCTGGCTATCTACACAATGACTATAGTTGCTATATTAACGGCGCCACAAACAAGCAGGCACTTGCATTTTTAAATAGAGTGCGCAAGATAAGTGAGTATCTTGGCGAGAAAGAAGCAGAGAAAATAAAGCAGCTAAAGCAGGCTATGGCTGATACAGCAGATTTATAGACAAGGGCGGCGATGGGCAAACACCCACCGCCGCTTTTCATTCAGCCTTCAGCCTTGCGACGATTGATTCAAGTTCTTCCACCGTGTTCGCCTGGTAGTAATCATCGCCTTTCCGCACAAGGGCGGTTATCCCCGGACTGTCCGACACCAGTTCCGCAACCGGCACTCCTATGATTCCGGCTATCTCTCGCAGTTTGTCGATGGTGGGATTGCCGGCTATCATCTGTGACAATGTTGACTGCGTTACCCCTTTGCCTCCTTTCTTATCGGTCATAAGGCTTGCCACCTGACTGATGGTGAAGCCTTTCTGCTGTATCTTCTTTTTGATGTCCATAAATATAAGTTTAAACCATTCCGCAAAAATACAGATAAAGGTAAAGAAATCCAAACGTATATAAGATTTAAATAATATTTAACACATAAGCACAGGTTTTAAACAATACCTAATCTTTGTGTTAAATATAAGTTAAAGGTAATAAATACTATTGACATATTAGTTTAAAGCACTATCTTTGCTGACGTAAACGAAACAACTAAACTCAACTACTATGACTACAGAAAGCAAAAACAGAATGAGAGAGATAATGAGCCTCGCTTGGCAGTTTGTAAAACGCAACGGCTTTGATTTGAGCCAAGCCCTCAAAACCGCCTGGGTAAATGTAAAACTGCACGCCGCCCTAAAAAAGGGTATTGTGAAATTCTACTTTACAAAGGTAGACGGCAGCCTCAGAGAAGCATACGGCACATTGAAAGAAAGCCTGTTGCCAGAAACCAAAGGCACCGGCAGAAAGCCGTCAGACACGGTGCAAGTGTACTACGACACAGAGAAGCAAGAATATAGATGCTATAAGAAAGCGAACCTTGTGAAGATGGCATAAACAAAATACTAACGACTTAAAAAGAAAAGAAAAATGAAAACATTGTCAGAAGAAATCAACGAGATAAAGAACGCCAAAATAAGTAAAACTGCAAAGCGCACAGCCCTCGCCAAACTTGGTCTGATTAAATCAGATGTCGAGATTATAATGAGCAACATACCTGCACCAGAGGCACGAGGCAGCCGCTTCGCCTATACATTCGGCGTTGAGATTGAATGCTACAACGTAGACCGCGACCTTATGCACCAGAGCGCAGACGCAAATGCCCTCAGAATAGCCTATGAGGGCTACAACCATCGTGACAACACCGAGTATTACAAGTTTGTCCGCGACGGCAGTATCGTCGGCGATAACGGCATAGAGTGTGTAAGCCATGTCCTTGACAGCCGTACAGGCTTCGCCAGCCTTGAAGCTTGTTGCAAGGCTCTGAACGAGACCGGCGCAAAAGTCAACCGCACAACCGGACTGCACGTGCATATAGCGACACGCAATATGACTGGAGAGTGGTACAGAAACGTGTTTCAGAACTACAAGATGCTCGAAGGTGTTATCGATACGTTTATGGCGCCGAGCCGCCGCGCTGACAACAACTACTACTGTGACACGTTGCAAGACCACGATTTTTGGGGTTGCACCACCATCAACGACGTACAGAGGCAACTCAACGGCAGCAGATACCACAAGGTCAATGCCGAGGCGTACAAAGTCCACAAAACGATAGAGTTTCGGCAACACCAGGGTACGACAGACTTTGAAAAGATAAGTCACTGGGTTCGCTTCTGCGCGAAATTGGTCGGCTGGCCAAAGCGTTTCGCCATTGATTCGACGGTCGCTTCAATAGATGAGATTCCGTTCCTCACGAAGACCGAGAAGAATTGGTTCAAACGCCGTGCGGCCGTCCTGAGCCTCTAAAACAAGGTGGGCGAAAGCCCACCGCCGAAATACCCGGGCGCCCACTATAGAGGTGGCAGGCGGATCGTGACCGCACGCCCGGACAAACAAAAAAGAATAAAGATGAGAAACTTAACAAAAGTCATAGCGAAACACATTACTTGCCTCGGTCTCGGCTTGCTTTGGGCATACTCTTTCGCTGTCAGTCAAGACTGCTTGTGCTTTACCAACGTTCTGGCATTCACTTCGGCAACCTATCCGGGGGCGTTGACCTTGCGGTATATATGTTTGCATCAACAAAAAAAATAGATATTATGTGTGTGATCTGTGTAAAGCCAGCCGGCGTGCCTATGCCGGCTTTGGCTGAAATCAAAGCGATGGCAGAGGCTAATCCACACGGCTTCGGCTTCTGTACATCAACAGGCAAGTTTTATAAATCAACAGACTTCGCTATCTTTGCCGAACGTCTTGCAGATGTGCGGACGGACGAGGCGTGTGTAATGCACTTCAGATTCGCCACCCACGGCAGCGTGAGAAACCGGAATTGCCATCCGTTCCGTGACGGTGATTTGTTCTTCGCCCACAACGGTGTGCTGCCTTATCCGAGTGTCGGCGACCGCACGGACAGCGAGTTCGCCTTTAGAAACGTCCTTGCTCCGGTGGTGCGTGAGTACGGCTTGCGCTCGCCAGAATTGACGGCGGCGGACGAAGCCATAATCGGCGGATCGAGATTCGCCTTTCTGCGTGGCGCCGATGTGCTGACGTTCGGCAAGTGGTTTGAGATGGACGGCTGTCTGTACTCGAACCTCACGTGGCTTTACTATGTAAACAATAGGCGGTTTGTTTATTCACCGACCGCTTAAATTTCAAATAATCAATTACTAACCGCTATCTTTGATAGCACAAAAAAGAGAAAAGTTATGAAAATTTTGAACCTGATTATCAAACAGAAGTATTTCGATGCCATTATGGCAGGTCGCAAGGTGCAAGAGTTCCGCGAGGTACGCCCTACCACCATCAAGAAGCTGCTGCAGCTTGATGAAGAAGGCTATGAGGTAGAAGACGAGTACGGCAACGCCCAGCCAATCAAGTATGACGCAATCCGCTTTTTTGTCGGCTACAACAAAGACCGCGACAGTGCTTTGGTCGAGGTTGAGAGTGCTTATTGTGAGATTTTCGTCGACGATGACGACAAGCCTATAGTGTATGAGTCGGGCGTCGACAAGGATGGCAATCCGCTCGAATGGATTGCCGAGCAGGTGGTTTTCAATTTGGGCAGAATCTTAGAGAAAGATATACGAGACAAGTCGAAACGATAGAAAACAAAAAAATACTTGATTATGGCAAGAAGACAATCGAGCATCCAAAGGCAAATCAATAACAACGCCGGACCTCGCCGGAATATGAATGGCGCAGGTGTCGGGGCTCGTCTTATTACAAGGCGAAAAGCCAACGGCAGAGCGGACGCAGGCAAGGCTGGCTTAGGCAGCCGTCGGCAACGCTACAGCGACCTTCGTGCGGCGTTTGGTTTAAGTACTGGATAGCGATGGGCAAGGTTGACGACACATTAAGACACATCGCCTACGTCAGACAGCAGTCTGACGGGGCGGTGTTGTTTTGTTCATTGGGCAAGGATTCGCTTGTATGCCTTGATTTTATGTACCCGCGGTTCAGCCGCATTGTCTGCGTGTTTATGTACTTCGTCAAGGACTTGGATCACATAGACAGGTGGATAAACTGGGTTAAGGCACGTTACCCGAAAGTGGAGTTCGTGCAGCTTCCCCATTGGAATCTGACATATCTGCTCCGTGGCGGAATGTATTGCGTTCCCAACCCGAACATCAAACTGCTGAAACTTGCGGATGTCGTGAAGTCCGTGCGCCTGTCCACCGGGATAGACTATGCGTTCCTCGGTATGAAGAAGGCTGACGGAATGAACAGACGGCTGATGCTGAAAGGCTACGAGCAGAATCATTATGTGAACAAAGGGATGTGCTACCCTCTCGCTGATTGGACGCAGCGTGACGTGCTGGCATATATGCGGCAGCACAATCTTCCTGAGCCGGTGCGGTACGGGAAGAAGGCTTCGGGCGGAATCGGATTCAACCTTGACTGCTTTTTATGGCTGAGAGAGAATTATCCGCAGGACTTGGAAAAGATATATAAAGTCTTTCCGATGAGCCGGCGGATATTGTTTGAATATGACAACAAAAATACTTGATTGGGACAAGGTGAACGCAAGTATGAGATTGGTGAGAACAGTTAGATTATGGAATTATCAAAATACATAAAAGGTGAGGCGGCGGAGCTTAACCGGTCCGCCATCTCTTTCGCTTCGTACAATCCACGGAAGATTGACGACGAGGCAAGGAAAACGCTGAAACGCGGAATCAAAAAGTTCGGTCTTGTAGGAGGCATCGTAGTGAACAAACGCACCGGCCTGACGGTGGTCAGCGGACATCAGCGGCTTTCCGTTATGGATGAACTGCAAAAGTACGACCCCACGACAAAGGAGAACGACTACAAAATCCGTGTGGAGGTCATCGACGTCGACGAGAAACAGGAGAAGGAATTGAACATCCTTTGCAATAATCCGAATGCACAGGGGGCGTGGGATTATGACGCGTTGGCTCGCATCGTCCCCGACATTGACTATAAGGACGCCGGACTGACGGAAGCCGACCTTAATATGATTGGATGTGAGTTCCTCCTGCAGACGGAGGAGGAGAACAACATCACCGCAGCCCTCGACGATCTGATGGCGCCCGTCCGTGAGCAGAACGAGCAGGAGAAGGCACAACGCCTTGAGGAACGGCAGGCGGAACAGGCGGCGAAAGTCCAGCACATGAAGGATGTGAAGCAGATTGTAAAGGACAACGCTATGAGGCAGGTGCAGGACAACGAGGCATATATAATGCTTTCCTTTGACAACTTCGACAATAAAGCGGCGTTCTGTGAGCGGTTCGGCTACGACCCTTACGATAAGTTCATCAAGGGTGAAGTATTTGACGACCAGGTGGAGGCTGTGTTTGAATAACGTGAATGGGAGAGGGTATTCTGATATATGGATTGAACAACGATAGGCGGAAGTATACCAGAGACCTACAGACTTTTGCGGACAAGGTTCTCAAAATAGGGAGACCTAAAGGCTTGTTATACAAGTTCGGCAATATAAGCAGGACGGTGGCGCGGTATATGCGAGAACAAAGATTAACATTGGAGTCGTTGACAACCATCATTTCAGATAAAACCATTCTGAAATACAGAAACCACCCGAAGCGGAAGAAAGGCGCGGTCGTGAGTTTCAAACGCTTTGTAATGGTGGAGGCAGCGGTGAAGAAGCCGAGGAATGTCTATATTGACACTAATAGAAACAGGCTTGTTTTCGTTTCATCGGTTAAGTACGCTTCAAACAAAGTGTTGAAAGTCGTTGTCGAGCCAAACCAGAACGTTAAAGGAAGAAGATACAATGTCGTGACTTCGATTGGTATTGTTGACAAAGTTGATATGTGAGGGCGGCAATATGACAAAATAAAATAGGAGATACAAACGTACCCCCTACTAAAGTGGAAAGGCAAAGGAGTTGAACCTCGCAATATCACCGCTGTTAACGCTGCTCGCTACCGATGCGACCATCAATCCACACTGCAAATATAGAGAACAAATTGAAAATAACAAAATAAAACAACAACAAAATGGCAAGACCAAAGAAATTCGATTACGATTCCGATGATTTCTACGATGAAATCCTCGCCCTCGCCATGCAGGGATTGACGGACGCTGAAATCGCCGACAGCCTTGCCGACAAATTCGGCGTGTCTTTGTCCCCGGATGTGTTTTCCACAATGAAGAACGGTTGCTATGCGAATTGGACAGAGAAGGAAAACCAAAGGCGCTCCGCTCGTTTTAATAAGGTCTTAGCGCGTGGACGCAGAAAAATCACTTCCATAGTCCGCGGCGCATACCTTAAAGGCGCCCTCGGTGGCAAGAAAATCAAGTCGAAGACGGTTCTCCGCCGCAAACTGCGCATAGGTGGGGAATACACGGAAGACGAGGAGATTCAGACTTCCGAAACAGAATCCGAGATGCCTTACAATATTCAGGCGCTTGCAACCTGGTTGTACCACCACGATTCAGAATGGAGAAAGACCGAGCGCAGACAGGACGAGGATGCTTCCGACGTTCCGACCAATGTCGACAAAGGTGTCGATATTGACGCTTGGATAAAGAAGGAGGTCGGCAAATGATTGTTCCGCAGCCTGTGTACTATCCGATGTATGAGGACAAGGAGAAGTTCATCATCCTTGTGACGGGAGGGCGCGGTTGTGAAACCCCGTCGCAAGAAGTCATTATGTCCGATTTGACCGTCAAGCAAATCAAGGATATTTCCGTCGGCGAGTTCGTTATGGGCGACGACGGCACTCCGAGGAAGGTTCTCGCAACAATGTCAGGGTGCAGTGATATGTTCCGTGTCCACCAAACAAGTGCCGAGGACTATTTTGTCAACGATGCACATATCCTCAGCGTGAAGAAAAGCAGGGCGGCAATAAGGGAAGGACGGTATAGGGAATATCCGGAGCATACAGACATCCGGGTGACAGATTATGCGTCCAAGAGCAAAAGATTCCGAGAGCAATTCCGTGGTTACAAGTCACCATCCATCCCTTACCCGGAATTCCCCGTTTCGCTTCCCCCGTATCTGCTTGGGTTGTGGCTCGGGGATGGGACAAGTATTTTCCCCCAGATAACAACACCGGACAGTGAGATCGTTGGGTATTTACAATCTTATGCGGAAGAAAAGGGATTAAGGCTTTCCCTTAATGGGGTCAAGGGAAAGGCGAGAACATTCAGACTTGCAAAAACCGAAGGGCATACGAATCCCATAATGGATGTTTTCCGCCAATACAATCTTATTGACAACAAGCACATCCCACAAGAATACATATCCAACAGCGAACACAACAGATTGGAATTGCTTGCCGGCCTGCTTGATACTGATGGTTGTGCAAGCGGGAACGGCTATGAAATAATCCAAAAGAACCGCTCCCTTGCAAAGCAAATCAAATATGTCGCCGATACGCTTGGTTTCAGAACAAACATAACCGAGAAGTCCGCACGATGCAATGGGAAAGACTGCGGCAAGGTATATCGGGTGTCCATCAATGGGGACATATGGCGTATTCCTTGCAAGGTGGAGCGTAAAAAGATACGCAAAGAGGACGTGCTCAAAAACAAAGATTGGCATTTGTCGATGTTGAGCATCGAGTCTGCCGGTGTCGGGGATTGGTGCGGCATCTGTCTCGACGGCAATCAACGTTACCTCCACAGCGACGGCACTGTCACGCATAATTCGGGGAAGAGCTTCAACACCGCCGCATTCATCAGTCGTCTTACTTTCGAGCTTACTCCTAAAGAACACATAACGCATCAAATCCTCTACACTCGCTATACGATGGTGTCTGCCCACATCTCCATTATTCCGGAGATGCTGGAGAAGATTGAACTTGACGGGACGGAGAAATATTTCCATTCCACACGGACTGATGTGATAAACAGAATGACCGGAAGCCGTATAATGTTCCGTGGCATCAAGACTTCCTCGGGCAATCAGACGGCGAAACTGAAGTCAATCCACGGCATCACCACGTTTGTCTGTGACGAGGCGGAGGAATGGACGAGCGAGCAGGACTTCGACCGGATAATGCTCTCCATCCGTCAGAAAGGCATACAGAACCGTATCATTATCATAATGAACCCTACGGATTCCAACCATTTCATTTACCGCAAGTACATAGAGAAGACGCACAAGATTGTGGAGTTTGACGGGGTGCCGGTGCAGATAAGCACGCATCCGAACGTTCTCCACATCCACACCACATATTTTGACAACATCGACAATCTGTCGCCGCAGTTCATCAATGAGGTTTCGCAGATTAAGAAAGACAACCCCGAGAAATATGCCCATACCGTCATAGGCAGATGGGCGGATGTCAACGAGGGTGCCGTATTCAAGAAGTGGGGTGTCGTCAAAGAGTTCCCAAAATGGGCGAAGCGTGTCGCCATCGGCTTGGATTTCGGCTATTCCCATGACCCTACCGCCATTGTCCGCTGCGGTGTCGTGGACAACGCTTTGTATATTGACGAGATAGACTACAGGACTGGAATGCTTTCCTCCGACATCATCAAGGCTCTTCGCCCCTGGGGGCTGAAGGTCATCGCCGACTCCGCCGACCCGCGTCTTATTCAGGAGATACACAACGGCGGCATCCGCATCTATCCTGTAGCCAAGGGCTCGGGCTCCATCATCGCCGGTATCGAGAAAATGAAGGATATGGAGCTGTTCGTCACCGAGCGTTCCTACAACCTTCAGAACGAGCTGCGCAACTATATCTGGGCGAGGGATTTGGAAGGGAGATATGTGAACGAGCCGGAAGACCACGACAACCACTGCATCGACGCCTCCCGCTACTTTGTCTTGGGCGAATTGCTCGGGCGTATAATGCTGCCTAAGGACAACAGCAAATTATTCACTCACTAAAAAATACTTATTATGACACTTGAAGAAATATTGGCGCTTCCCGATTCCTCGCAGAAGGTGTATTTTCTGAAGCGTGTGCGCAAGACGGACGTTCCCGATGCCCTTGCCCTTTTCAACGATTGGAATCCGGACAAGCACGAGATTATGGTAGACACGGTGAAATATCCGAAGGTCAAGATTGTGACGGAGAAAGAACAGAGGCTGTTCGACCCTGTGTCCGGCAAGACCACCACCATTCCGGAGAAGACCAAGGACGTGGAGCCCAACCGCATCGCTCTCCCCCTTGAACAGGACATTGTGAACATCCACACGGCGTTCACCGTGGGAACGGAGCCCAAGATGGACTGCGAGCCGGAAGAGGCGGAACGCCCGCTGTTTGAGGCGATACGCAAGGTGCTTGCGAAGAACAAAATCAAGTATCAGAACAAACGCATCGTGCGGTCGTGGTTCTCCGAGCAGGAGTGCTGCGAGTATTGGTACTCCGTCCCCGATGACGGATTCTGGGCTTCTCTCGGCAGACGCATAAAGGGACTGTTCGGCGGCAGCGCCCCGTCAACCCGTCTGAAAAGCGCATTGTGGTCGCCGTTCCGCGGCGATAAGTTATATCCGTTCTTCGATACGGCTGGAAACCTTGTGGCAATGTCGCGCGAGTATATCCGCAGAGAGATTGACGACACGGAAACGACGTGCTTTATGACTGTCACCGCCGATATGGTGTATCAGTGGGAAAGCCAGAAAGGATGGCAATTGGTGAAGTCCTTCAAGCACGGATTCGGTAAACTGCCGGTCATATACTGCTACCGACCGAAAGCGTACTGCGAGAAGATAAAGACGCTGCGTGTCCGCCTTGAAAAACTGCTGTCCAATTATGCCGACTGCATCGATTACCACTTCTTCCCCATCCTTATGCTTTTCGGCGACGTGGAGAGTTTCAGCGGCGAGTTCAAGAGCCGTGTCGTCGAGCTGACCGGACAGGGGGCGAACGCGCAGTATCTGACGTGGAACCAGGTTCCCGAAACGGTGAAGTACGAGGCGGAAACGCTCATCAACCAAATCTATGCGCTGACCAACACCCCGCGTATATCCTTTGACAGCCTTAAAGGCACAGGCAATGCGCTGTCCGGTGTCGCCTTCGACTATGTATTCCTCTCCACACACCTTGCGGTGGAGAACCATGCGGAGGTGATAGGCGACTTTATGCAGCGCCGTGTCAATTTCCTCGTTTCCGCTTTGGCTTCCATCAATCCGAGCCTTTCCAAGGCGGCGAAGACCATTGACATCGACGTGGAGATTCAGCCGTACCGCCTCGACAACATAGAGGACTTGGTGCGCGTCGCTGTCAGCGCCCTTCAAGGCGGTGTATGGTCGCAGAAGCACGCCGTGCTGTTCGCCGGCAACGCTGACCGCGTTGATGAAGAGATAAAACAGATAGAGGATGAGAAGAAAGCCGTAGGAACGGAGAAAAACAAGACCGCACAGACCGAATAAAAACATTAACGCCAATTGTTTATGCGCTTCCCCTGCATTCAGCCGTGGGGAAGCGCTTTTCTTTATATTTTCGCATAAAACAACACATACGAGTATGACAATAATAGAACAAATCTTGGCGGCTCTGCAACAGAAATTCTCCGGGGTGGACACCGCCATCCTTTCCCGCATTGCCAACAAGAAGGGAGAGGGAGTGACGGACGAGAGCAAGGTGAACTCAATTGTCGAGGGCATAGGCTTTCAGGACGTTCTTAATTCTTATGGCGATTTCCGTGCCGACGGAGCCGCTTCCACGGCAGTGAAAAACTATGAGCGGAAGCATAATCTGAAGGACGGAAAGGCGGTGGACGAACCTACGCCAACGAATGAGCCACAGAACATTGCGAAACTGATTGCCGATGCGGTCAGCGCCGCCGTCAGTCCGTTGTCGGACAAGCTGACACAGTTCGAGGCTGCGAAAGCGAAGGAAACGCGCGATGAGCAGATTCTTGCGAAGGCAAAGGAGTACGGCATCCCGGACACTATCGCCAAACGCTACGCCGTTCCCGACGATGCGGATTTGGACAGTTATTTCAAAGACGCGAAGCAGGAGTTGGCGAACGCCGGATTCAACGGCATCCCTTCCCCCGAGTCGTCCGATGCGAAGATAGAGAAAGAGAATGCCTCCATCGCGAAGATGATAAACGAGGGAACAAAATCAATTGTAGAACAAAACAAGTAAACAAATGGCAGCAGGATTCAAGTATGATTTGCAACCGGCGGTTGAAATGGAGGAGCGTTACGACGTTCAGACCGGCATCCGCCGCCGTGGCGAGTACAAACTCGTCACGGAACATTTGAGTGTGGGCGCCACGCTTCCGGTGTTCGCTCCGATTTGCGCGGACTTGAAAGACAAGTTCGCTTATCCGGTAGTGAATATGACGGTTGCCAAAGCTTATACCACAGGTGACTCCAACCTTTCCATCAAGGTAGCCAAAGGCTCTCTCGCATACAAGGGTATGTTTGTGGGCAACGGCTCCAATGGCGCGGAGGTCGCTGCGGTGGACACCACCAACAGTGAGTATGACACCATCACCATCAAGGCGGCTTTCGGCGCGAACCTTCCCAAGGGGACGGTGCTGTTCGAGGCGAAAGCAGTGTCGGGAACGGCGCAGAAATATATCGCCAATTCCGCCCTTTTCAACAAGACAAAGGTGGATGACGGCATTGTCCTTGTGGCATTGCTCCGCACCGCGGCTGAGATTGAGCCGGGCAAACTCGCCATCCCGTTCTCGGCGAACGACAAGGCGAATATGAAAGGCTGGTTTGAATTTAACGAATAAGGAGGACTGAGTATGTTTTTGACTATTGAAACTTTATTTAACGACCCCAATATCGTTAGTGCGGTTATCAACCGCGTCAACCAGACGCGCAAGGACACTATCTATTGGCAACAGTATCTGACATTCCGCCGTACCACCACGAGAGTGTTCAAGGACTACATCGGCACCGTCACCGGTGTGATGGCAGGTTCCATCAATTCCCAATTCGGGGAGAAACCAATCCGCGAGCGTCAGAACATCGGCTCCGGCTACGGAGAAATCGCATATCTCGGCGACGCTTATCAGATGTCTATCGACCGCCTGTCCGAACTCCAGGATTTGATTGACAAATTCAACGAGGCTAAGACAGCCGACCAAAGCACGGCGCTCAACGAGATTGTGAACTTCATTCAGGACGACTACCGTCAGATTACGCTTGCTCCGCACAAGCGTATGGACATTGTTGTCGGCTCTCTCCTTATGACCGGCAAGGCTGAGGTGTACAACAAGGACGCCGCCATATCTTCGGGCAACACCAACAACAAGGTGCTTGAGATTGCGCTTCCTTTCAATTTCCTCAAACCTTCCGACACCGACGTGAAGAGCGACGGCAAGAAGATGTTCGTTTCCTACCTTCGTGAGGAATTGAACAAACTCGCTCCGGATTACGGACGCTATGCCAAGATGATTATGTCGCGAGCCACTTTCAACAAGACCATCCTCGGTTCTTCTGAATTTGGTGAGCAGTACAAGATGATTCTCGGCAGCAACGAGATGAAGTTGTCCACCGGTTTGATTTCTTCGGATTTGGCTTCGGAAGTGTTTACCGGATTGGGTCTCCCACGTATCGAAATCAAAGAGGACTACGTTAAAGACCAGACGGGCAAGAACGTGCAGATTTATGCGGACAACCGCATCACTCTGCTTCCGTCCGATGAAATCGGCTATATGCGCCACCACATCCCATACGAGGCTGTAGACCCGGTACAAGGCCGCACCTACACCGCGGCGGACGGTCAGATGCTCATCTCCAACTACCGCGACAAGAACGGCCGCTATATGGAGTACACGGCTGAGTGGATTCCTCAGATTGTGAACCCGCAGTTGATTACGAACATTGATTTGTCGCAATTGTCGTGAACGTAAAGGACTACATATCACAGAGGCTTCAGACCTTCGGCGTGGCAATGTCGGAGGCTGAGCTTCTTGATGTGTGCCTTTCCGCAGGCATCGACGGCGGTGACGAGGTGGAGAGCGACAATTACGTCCGCGTGAACATCGGTCTTGCCTCTGTCATCCCTATGCTGCTTATGCGTGCCACGTCGGTCAGCGAGAGCGGCTTCTCCATGTCCTGGAACGTGGAGGGGATGAAAGAGTACTACGCTTTCCTCTGCCGCAAATATGGGCTGACAGACGAACTCGACACCGACAAACCGAAAGTGAGATTCCTATGATGTACACACCGCACATATTGCAGAAACGCATTGCTTCCGCTTCATCACGCGACGAGTACGGGCGCATCATCCCCGTGACTGACGAGCGGTGGGAAACGGTCTGCGCCTGCAGGTGCGACGACAACACCACGCAGAATTTCACGACGGACAACGGAGAGGTGTTCCGCCCAAACTATCACGTTGTGTGTCCCGGCAAGGCTGATGTCAAAGCCGGTGACTACATCCGTGTTATGGACGGCGGCGAGGTGCGCGGCTGCGGCGAGGTGTCGATGGTCAAACATACGAATTATTTGAGCTATTCCGAATTATGGATGTGACGGTGGAAACGGACTTCTCCGATGTTGACGACTTCTTCCAAGACGGAGAGTGGGAAGTGCAGAAGGAGATGATTGACGCAGGAGCCGAGGCGGTCGAGTACGCCAAGGCAAACGGCAATTACCAAGACCACACAGGCACGCTGAGGCGCTCGAACAAATACGATGTTGACGAGAGAACCTTGACGCTCTACAACGATGCCGAATCCCCCGGCGGATACAATTACGCGTCCAATGTGGAAGCCAATGGATTTGACGTGCTGAGCGGCGCCGCGCTGTATGCGGAGCGACAATTGAAAGAAAAATTTGAGAAATGATAACGGTTTCCGACATAGAAAAGATTCTCTACAAGGACTGCGCCGCTTTCGGTGTCGAGGTCTTCCCTTCCGGCAATGTACCAGTGGGGGAAATCACCGCCGAGCGCATCGTAATCCATTCCAAGCCTTTGCAAACCGAAAAGATTTGGAACAAGTCCTTCTGCGATGTCAATATCTGCGTTCCCGACAAGGACGGACAGGCGGACAAAATCCGCATCGACGCGCTTGCAAGGGAGGCGCAGGGCAGATTCAAGGGCATTGTCGGGGAATTTGACGGCACTCCGTATCATTATACCTGGGACACCATAGGGGTGGAGAATGACGAGCGGATGCGCTGTCATTATGTGAATGTGAGAATATTGTTTGAGGTTTTAAATATAGATTGAAATGAAACCATTTATAGGAATTAAGCAGATTTGGTACGGCGATGTGTTTTCCGCCGCCGTCACTACGGTTACGCTCAAAACGTGGCTCAAAACAGCGACCGAGGTGAAGAACTCGCATCAGGACACGTTCCAGTACACGCAGGACGATCCGAGTGTGACCGACTACATCAACGAGCTGACGGGAAAGCCGTACTACCGCGACATCACAAGCGAGGGCAACAAGACTATCGCCTTCACTATCGGTGAGTATGCCTTCAAGGACAAGGTGGCGCTCCAGGGCGGCAAGCTCGTGGGCGCCGGTGAGGGTGACGGCTGGGAGGCTCCTGACAACCCGGAACTCATATACAAGGGAATCGTGGCAAAGACGAAGACTGGACATTATGTGGTGTTCACATACGCCGGTATTGTCGGAAAGACCACGATGGCCGAGAAGAATATGGGACTCGGTGTTTCCGCCGTCGCTATGGACAACCCCACCGACGCGGTGAAGGATGAGTATTGGTTCGACGGCGCGAAGGTAGACGCAGCAGAATAGTTTTTAGTTTGTAATTTTGTTAGGTTGGCGGCGGGCGAGGTTCTTCCTTTCCCGCCGTTCTGTTTTTCTTATGAAAGATGCGGCAAAAATAGTGGCGAGCGCCGTTCTGGGGACGGACGCCGTCAATGTGATAGTAAACGACAAGGTGTATGTGGTGGAACCACCCACCATCCGCAAACTCGCAGGCGCCGGGCTTTGGCTCTCCGACCTGCGTCCGGGTGACAATGTAGGTATAACCGAGGTTCTGAAAATGCTCTCCACCGACAATGCGGCGCACGCGCTGTCGTGGTTCATCGCCGGTGACGAGAGCCTTACCGAGGAATTTCTCGACGCCCCTTTCGAGGACGTTGTGTTGGGGATAGAAGCGGCTTACAGCCTTGTTTCCACTGTAAATTTTTTGAAGCTATCGACTTTGGCGAGGAATGTAGCAGGGCTGATAGCAAGGCAGAAACGATAGGCAACGACTGCCTACTCGGACAGATTGCGTCATTCATGGACTCCCTCCATCTCACATACGGACAGGTTGTCAACGAGATTCCATACCGCAATCTTGTGATTATGAGCAAGGACAAGGCGCGCATTGCCTACGATGGTGTTATGCGCGAGGTGTCCGAGGATGATTTACACATAAAATTTGATGAATAGCAATGGCAGTACTGGCATTCAAGGTGGAGGCGGACTATGAGGAAGTCCTCCGCCTAAGACAAGAGATAGACAAGCTTAAATCGGAACTGAAAGGCATCAATAGCAGCCTTAATCCAGGGAAATTCTCCGAAGTCAACGACAAGTTGCGGCAGACAACGACACGTTTCAGCGAGATGAAGAAAGCGGCGGCGGATGCCGGAACCGCATTTGTTCGTGAGGGCGGAATGATTGACGATGCGCTGACAAAAATAGCGGCGGGTGTCGCGGGGGCGTTCGCCGTGGACAAGATAAAGGACTTCGTTATGGAGGTGGTCAATGTCCGCGGTCAGTTCCAGCAGTTGGAGATTGCATTCAAGACAATGCTCGGAAGCGCGGAGAAAGCGAGCAAGCTGATGAACCAATTGGTGCGCACCGCAGCCACCACTCCGTTTGACTTGCAGGGCGTGGCACAGGGCGCCAAGCAGTTGCTCGCCTATGGAATCGCTGCTGAAGATGTCAACGACACGTTGATTAAGCTCGGAGACATAGCGGCAGGCTTGTCGCTTCCTTTGGGGGATTTGGTGTATCTCTACGGAACGACGGTAACACAAGGGAGAATGTTCACTCAGGATATGCGCCAGTTTATGGGGCGAGGCATTCCGATGGCGGAGGAGATAGCCAAGGTGATGGGTGTCGCAGAGCAGGAGGTCGCCGGTCTTGTCACCGCCGGCAAGGTAACCGCCGACGTGTTCAAGAAAGCGATTGACGGAATGGCTGCCGAGGGCGGAAAATTCGGAGGCTTGATGGAGGCTCAATCAAAGACAATCACCGGACAGATAAGCAATATCGAAGATGCTGTGGCTATGATGTTCAACAAGATGGGTCAGCAGTCCGAGGGGGTCATCAACACGGCATTGTCCGGGGTGTCGTATCTTGTGGAGAATTATCAAGAAGTCGGTCGTCAGATAGGCGCGCTTGTGACGGCATACGGCGCCTACAAAGCCGCATTGATTACGCTTACCGCTGTCCAGCGGATGAATATGACAGTGCTTCGCCAAGCAGTCTTGGCAAAGCAGAAAGCGGCGGCGGAAGGCATAGCACTGAGCAACGCCGAGGCTCTTGCCGCCGCACGGACAAAACTGCTGACATTGGCGCAGCAAGGATTGGTCAAGGCGATAAAAGGCGTGACGGCGGCGCTTGCCTCCAACCCTTACACGCTGGCGGCTCTTGCGGTGGCGGCATTGACGGTTGCCGTTTTTGAGATGGTAACTGCGGAGTCCCGGGCGGAAAAAGTCACGAAGGCGACAAATGATGCGATAGAAGCGCAAAAGAAAGCCATTGAAGACTATCGTCAAAAGATACAATCGCTTATCGGCACAGCCACCGACGAGACTAAATCCACATACGAACGTTTGGAGGCTTATGAGGCGTTGAAGAAATCTATGCCGGACCTTGTGGCTAAATACAAAGATCTTGACGAGATGACCAAGGCTTTGAAAGAAGACGGAGCGAAGCCGCGGCTCATAGACGATGCCGAACTTGCCAAACTTGAGGCAGACGCCGAAAGATGGAAAGGCTATTTGGACGCACTGCGCAAGGCCAGCGGGTCGATTAGCGATTGGGGTTCTTGGGAAAGCGTTGGAAAAAGCTTGAGAGACCGCATTGATACAACCCCCGAAGAGGCGGAAGCCATTGTCGCGAAATTAAAAGAAGCGTATTCAGCCTTACAGAGTTCGGGCGCAGACATATCACAGACATTGAAAGGGGAGGCGGCGGAACTGAAAGACGCTCTTGTCCTTGTTGAAGGCAAGGTTGCCGCCACCGCGAATGTCTATGAGGAAGCATCCGCGCGGATGAAAGCCGCCAGCCTTGCGGACACGCAGAGAAAAGAACAGGAGGCATTCGAGAAAACGTACAATTCGGCGGAAAAAACGCAGAAGGCTATTGGCGACTACAGCAAGGAACTCGATGCGTTGAAGGCGAAGATGAAGGGCAATGCGTTCACCGTCATCACCGATATTGTCACCAAGGAGAAACCGCAGAACTGGTTCCAAGCGTTGAAAGGCAGAATGAATGAAATCACGAATGCGAACCCTTTGACAATCTCAGTGCAGTTGGAGGCATCGCGCCTTGAATCGTTTATAGAACGTCTCCGCAACCGGTTGAAAGGCATCGCCAACGACAGTTATGGCAAAGCTTTCGCGGATGCGGAAAAGGCGTGGAAAGACGCAAGGAAGCTTGTGTCCGATATGGAGAAAAACAAATCCTCGTACACTGCTGAGGCTTACAAGGAAGCCAAGCAAGACTTGGATGATAACAAGAAAGCGTTTGAGGCATTGGGCGGAGACACTTCCACCAAGACCACTACACGAAGCACGTCACCTGTCGAGTCAGCCGAGGAAAGACAGGCGCGGCTCCGTTCCGCTCATCAGCGCACGGTGGACACCGTGGAAAAGAACGCACAAGACTTGAAGCGCAAGGAGGAGGATTTGCAATATGAAACCGACCTTGCCCGAATCAACGCTATGCAGGACGGCTTCGACAAAGAACAGCAGTTGCGCACATTGAACCATCAGAAGGTTCTGCGCGACCTTGACCGCGAGCGAGATGATATGGTTGCGGCAATAAAGGCGGCGGCGAAGGCTGAATGGGATGCCCGTGAGAACGAGGAAAAGGAGAAACACAAGAAGTATGTCCCCAAGGCGTTCGATTGGGATAAGAACGCCACCGACGAGCAACGGGGACAGGTCGCCTCGGTGGTTGGCTTGTACGGTAAACGGAAAGACAATCAAAAGGCGGTCAACACCGCAGAGGACACAGCGGCTCTCAACAAGGCTCTCGACCAATACAAGGGGTACGCCGAGAAACGCAAGGACATAGAGGAAAAGTATTTGCAGGCAGAGGCGGACATCCGGGCGAAATATAAGGAGAAAGGCAAGACAGGCTCGGAGGAAGAATCCGCGTCACTGGAAGAAGTCAAGCGGCAACGTGCGGAGGCTATTGAAAGCCTCGACACGGAGTTTGCGATGCGTCAGGAGGATTTCGAGATATGGGCGAACACTATCGCTTCCTTCTCTATAGAGCAATTGGAGAAGATGCTTGCTGAAGCGGAGGAAGAACTTGCCGAGATGGAAAAGGATGCCGGAGCGTCCTCCTCCGACTTGGCCAATATCGGCGCCGCGATAAAGGCGCTGCGCGCCGCATTGAAGGACAAGAAGATTCAGAAGGCAAGGGAGGAGGCGGACACACCGCCCAAGAAACGGACTATAGAGCAGTGGCAGAAACTTTCCGAGGCTCTTGACAGCGCGAATCAGAAGTTCCAGGAGATAGGCGATTCCGTAGGCGGTGTTATGGGCGACATCATAAAGACGACATCCGAGTTCTCCGTGTCGGTGCTGTCGATGGTCAACGGCATCGTTTCCCTTGCCACATACTCCACCGAGGGGATAAAAGCCTCCTCCCAAGCCGCCAAAACCGCCATAGAGGCGGTGGAGAAGGCTTCCATCATCCTACAGGTCGTTTCTGCCGCATTCCAGATTGCTACGAAAATAATGTCGCTATTCGGCGCCAATTACGACAAGTACAATGAGGAGAAGAAAGCGGTTGAAGCCTTGTCCGAAGTATGGGACGATGTCATAGCCAAGAAGAAGGAATATATCAAAATGTCATACGCGGACGAGGCACGCAAGGCAACCGCAGAAACCATCAGTATGCTTGAAAAAGAAGCGCAGGCTTATCGTAATCTTGGAAAGACAAGGCTTAACTCCGGCGCGTCGGCAGGCTCGCACTCCATAGGTATCCGCATCAAAAAAACGCTGATGGAAGACTCCGCTCTGATGCGTCAGTTCCAGGCAGGGTTGGCAGCCGCCGGCGCAAATTACAACGATGTTATCTTCGGACGTATGGAAGGCTTGTTCAACCTCACGTCCGAGCAGTTGGAGAAACTGAAGACTACGGCTCCGGAGGTATGGGCGCGGCTTGACAGCGACGCCCGTGACTATCTTGACAAACTCATCGAGATAGGAGAGCAGTCCGAAGAAGTCAAGAACTCGTTGAAGGAATCATTGACGGGATTTTCTTTTGATTCGATGAAGGAAAACTTCATCAGCAACCTTATGGATATGGATTATTCCGCCAAGGATTTTGCCAACGATGTCAACAAGATGTTTGCCAACGCTTTGGTCACTCAGATGGTGAACAAGAATTACAAGGACAAGCTCCAAAAGGTGTTCGACGATATGGCTGAAGCCATAGGAAGCGACAACGAGCAGCAGCGTATCGAGCAAATCAAGAAGGACTATGAGGCTATGCGTGCCGCCGCCAAAGAGGAGGTTGACAAGATTATGGACATCACCGGCTATGGGGAATCATCCCAGCAAAGCGGTGATTCGGGCGGTTTTGGAGCGATGTCGCAGGACACTGCCGAGGAATTGAGCGGTCGCTTTACGATGCTCCAGGTAACAGCTCAGAACCAATACCAAAGAATTACTGAGATTTCCGGCTCTTTGTCCGGGATGCTATCCATCGTCCGTGACTCATACAATATCCATAACGATGCTCGGACAATCCTTGCAGAAAGTTTGCTTGAACTGCGAACTATCAGCGAGAACACGGCTGTCAATAAGAAGATGCTGCCAATACTTGAAAGCATTGAGAAAAGAGTGAGGACAAGCCTGTAAATCGCTATAGTGTATAGTAAGGTGTGGCAATGTGTGTCGCACCTTATTTTTTGCCTGTCTTTGCTAAAAAGTGTTAACGTTGTGCATTTTGTTGGGCAAAGTATTGCATATATACTACATTGTGTATTATCTTTGCGTCAGAAATCAAACAAAACACTAACTTAAAAACAAAAAACTATGGCAACAAAAATCAATGCATCAGACGTTAACGTGATGACATTTAATGCAGACCCATTTGTCGCAAGCGATGAATATGGCGAAGAAGAATTGCAAGAGGTACTCAATAAAGCGTATATCACCGAATTGAGCGGTGATGATGCAGAGCAAGCGAGGGTGATGCTGGACTATCACGCAGATAGCAATGTGAGAGTTTTCAAGGGCATTATGCCTGATGCTGATGGCTACTACAACGGCGATGTGTTTTATTTCAACGTCGAGGGCGATAGCCCTGCAACCCTCGACGACCTTGAAGTGCCGTCATACTGCAAGGTTGTCGACACTAACACGGGCAAAGCAATCGTAGGTTTCGCCTCTTTTGCAGAGGCTGAAGAAATCGCCAAGAAGTACGACTTAGCGATACACTCATACACCAAGCGTGACGGCGAGAGGGTTTGGACGGATTGCGGATGGGAAGACGCACCATTTGATATGCGCAGAGCGTTTATCGAAATCGACAGACTCTCGTTATATGAGAAATCAGACGCAGAAAGTCTGAGAGAGGACGCAGCGTCTTTTGACGAGGACGAAGAAGCCCTTGCAGAGCGTCTGAACGACATTGCAGACATCCTTGATAAAATGAGTGAAGACGAAATCCTTGTCGTCTTTAACGATGTACCAGAATTGACTTACGATGTGTGGGATAGATACAAGGTAGGCTATCACGACTACGATGTACACCAATACGAAATCGGCTTGAAAAAATAAGCGACTATGCAAGCAATAGAGCAATTGCCCGAACTGGCATTCTTGGCTGGTGGTGTATGTGATGAGCGTCATCTCATATACCACTTCCGCACCGCCAGTGTGGTTGAGATATTCGCAGCCGATGAAGTAGTACTCAAAAAGGATGTGGTGTCGTTCCGTTTCGCCAACATCAACGCCTGGGGCATTAAAGAGCATTATGTGGCAGCGTTGCATTACTGCGCCACAATGCCGAACATAGAAGATCAAGCCGACAAAGAAATGCTTGTCGAACACGTACTGAAGCCAGCAGCCAAGTTTTTCTGCGCCGACAATGACGATATGGACAACGAAATTATAAACGAAGAATTAGCAAAATGGAATTAAGTAACGATATGCTTGTCTACCGCAAGATAGGTAAATTAATGGCTTGCGTGGACTTTTTATGGGATGGTGGTCTTACACCGACCGCAATCACAAATATATGTAACTGCCCATACCGATTGCAGATGTCACCGCAGTTGGGCAAAATCTTCAGCAAGCCAGCAAGCAAAATCGACACGAGCCCAGCAGGGCGAGGCGCATATAAAGACTTGCTTGATACATACACCGACTTGACGGCTAACGGTGCAGACCTTCCCCACTTCGCAAACTGCTATCAGCAAGGCGAGATATGGATGGGCTATCATGCAGAGCGTGCAGAGATAGCCAAATATCCAGAGTGCGGCGAAAACAACGTCAAACAAACCGAGCGAGCGCGGCTCGGCACGATGATCCGAGAGGCAAGGGAAGCAAAAGGATTGTCGCAAACAGAGCTTGCACGACTGAGCGATGTTCCTCGGACAAATATAAGCCGTATTGAGAGCGGTCGCTATAATGTTAGTATTGATACAATCAGCCGTCTTGGCGCGGTGCTTGGTGTCAAGATAGCCTTAGTACCAAGCGTCGATGATTGATGATTGACAAACACCACCACACACCGAAAGGGGTTGCACAGAGTGCATCCTCTTTTTTTGTCGGACATCGTTCTACGACGGATTGTCGCAGACTTGTTTCGGATTCTTGATGTCGTTCGCTGCGATGCCGAAACAACGGACAAAGCGTTCAATGTCAGCCGCACGCTCTCGGCGCGGCACAATCCGATATAAGTCGATAGCGTGACGGCTATTCTTTTTCCGCGTCTTGATGATGTCGTTCTTCATAATGTTTCCCTTTCTTCTTTCTGCAACAATCGCATAGGAGCGGCGCGGCATCGTTGTGTATCAACTGGGCAAGACCGCCAGCGAGATAGCCTCCTCCCATCTTGCACGCAGGACGTTCATAGGCAACCTTTACAAACAGGTCAAAGACCCCAATCTTGTCGGCTCTATGTCCGGTCACAAGGATGGAAGCAAGGCTTTCTCCCGTTACCGCAACATCGACGACGACATCAAGAAGGAGCTTGTGGACTTGCTTGACTGACTTCCCTGCCGAGATGGAAGCACCGCACGAAGCGTTCTAATTCTTTCCGCATTTCGGACACACGATCTTCGTGGCGGTCTTGTACACCGTCTTCTTCGGTGGAATGTATTTTACAATTGTTCCCATAGTCTTCCATAATATTTGTTCGCAATACTGAAAAGCAATTCAAACCATAAAGCGGCATAGGCGCACAGAAGCGAGGCACTGATGCAGTCCACCACATTCCATCCGAGGATGATGACGGAATATGGCAGACAACACCAGAAACTGAGGCATTTGGAGCACGTCAGCGGAAGCAGACGTTTCTTACCCGTCAGCCTTCTTGCGATTTCTTCTGCGAGACCGAGATGGTTCAGCAGCACGCAAGCCAACACTATCCGCACCAGATGCCACATTGCTATCCGGGAAAGGTGGCGGTAATGGTCACGTCAGTAACCATCGAATAACCATAAACGTTCCCGTTGCACTTCACGTTTGCCGGAGCCCGACTTGTCACACCCTGCGTAAGGGCAAGTGCCGGTGTACCGTTGCCCTTGAAGATGATGTCGAAAGACTCGGTGAACATCTTCACTTGAGGCTTGCAGCAACACTTGCCGTTGCGAGGCTGATAAGTCACTGTCCCCGTTGCCTGCACGGTGACAAACGTTGTTCCGCTTATCGTTTCCTGCGATGCGATGCTGTAGGAAACTGCGGACTGAGGTTGAATGCTCTGAGCGAGGCAGTATGCCTGGCAGAGATTCTCCACCACACTACAGGCATATTCCTGGGATGTGGCGGTAATTGCGATAGGTGTTACATTAATCATAACTATCCAATTTTTAAAGTTACCTGAAATCAGTCAATCGTTTCACCTTCATCAGGTGTGTCAGTGAACGATATGTCATTCGTTGTCAGACTCTCATATATCTTCTCAAGATATTTGTTGTTAGCCGACACTGTCTCGTAGTTCTTCTTCAGAAGGTCGAATATCGCCTTCAATGCTTGCACTATGTTCATCGTTTGTAATGTTTGAGTATTCCGGCTCTTACAAGAGCGTTGGTGTTCCAAGCCCTCAGTGCTTCGGATGTCTTGGCGGCAGTGACCACGCATCCCTTTGACCGCAACTGGTTGGAGAAGTCCACCCATGCGCTGCGCATTCCGTCAGCCTCGTCCTTGCTCTCCGCATACACCGGAATCGTTATTTGCATTATTTCCATATCTCTATTCCAATGGCGGCAGGTCGGTGACCGCCTCTGCCGCTGTTTCCACTACACTGCCGTTGCGCAATGACCTTACCACGTTGTATGCCTCAAGCAGTCCGTCCTTGTTCTCCTTCACCCAGCCGAACACGCTCCCGGCGATGTTCTTCACCTGCTGCATCGTTGTCGGTGGCGGTGCGGTGACATCTGGGATGTCAAGTCCTCCTGCGACAAAATCATATAGTTTGACTGCCTTGTCCACATCACCCCTCGCTATGGAAAGGCATTGCATCTTCAAGTCAAATTTGCTTGTAGGAATCATCTCGTCTATCCGTTTAAGGTCAATATTACGTCTGAACAGTCCCATAACATATACGAAATAGCGGAAGACGGCAGACGTGCCACCGCCCTCCGCAGTCCGTTAGCCGTTGCAGCACGGTGTGCAACACGGCTGAGGTTGAGAATAAGGAATCGTTCTCACAAAGGAGAAGTTCTCCATCGCAGGATTGTTCGCATAGACGTTTGCCGCTGTGGCTGCCGCCTGCGAGTTCGCCGAACTACCGCTGTATGCTCCGGCTCCCACTGCAAGGTCGATGTAGCTCTGCACCGATGGAGTGCTGTCGACACGTTCCTTGCGCTCCATAAGGATTGCGTTCTCTCTGTTCTGTGACTCCATCTGCAACCCTGCCGCCACAGTGCGTACAAGGTTGTTGGTTTCCCCAATCATCTGCGAGTTGCCGTTAGCCACTGCCTCCGCCTTGGATGCGAATGCTTTTGCGGCAACCAATGCCAATGGGATGCCGAGGATGGCAAGACCCACACCTACCGCACCGAGTGCGATGCCTGTGGCTCGTTGTCCGCTATGTCCTCTCTTGTAGCAAGGGCGGCTCTCCTCTTCTCCCCAAGCGTTCTTGGCGACTCCTCTCATCGCCAACATTTCTTCCGCTGTCATAATGGTTTGAATTTAAATCACGGTCAATATCAACCGCATCACAAATATCGCACGGAATCACTCGGTATCAAAGAAGATGCTTGCTATGTGCTTGCGTAATGCTTGCAAGTTGTTTGCGTAGATTTTGTTTGTTGTTTTCCGATTGTCAGCAGTCAGAAGATGGCGCACATTGGATGGTGTCATTTTGAACATCTCGGCTATTCTCCGTGGGTATAGTCCGATGTCGTAAAGCGTCTGAATAACGAGCATTCTTGCGTCCACAACGTCAGCGTCGCGGCTCTCCGACAATATCCTGTCGCTCGGAATGTCGGATGCTTCTGAGGCGAATTTCACAGCCTCGGCAAAGATTTCGATTGTTTTCATTTGATTTTCCCTATTTAATTTCTTAACTTTGCCGAACCACAACATCCGCTTTATCTTTAGATAAGACACAAAACGTCCGTGCGATTCAGGCATAATTGGCTCCCGACACCGCACGGATTGTGTGTTGATAAATAGGATGTTGTGGTGATATTTTATTTATGTCGGGAGCTTTTTCATTTCCTCATTTTCTTTATATTCAGCCAAATCACCACCGCCGACACAACGACGATGAACGCACCGATGGCTATGCCGCCGATGTCCTGCTTCATCTTCTTCCAAAGGGTCAGTTTCCGTTCCACTGGGTAAGGTACGGCAATGCTGTCCGTCTTGCTCCGATAGATGGTGTCGCGCTGCACAACGTACCGCTCTCTCCACCGCCACGCAGTCACCTTGATTGTGTCACCGCCGCGCTCCACGACCACCGAGTCGCGCACATACACGGAATCGGTGCGTATCTTGTTGACGTAGCAAGTATCGGTGCGCACCGTCTCAACGGGTACATACTGCACCGACTTGCATCCGAGGCACATCACCGCAAGCACGGCAATCAGCACCCAGCCTATCACCACGCAGACATATCTGCATTTCTCGTTATCTCTCATATCTCAAGAACGTTTATGACAAAAGGAGCGGCGACTCCGACATTCGGAATCACCGCCCCAGCGTTTTTAAGCACATCTCCATTACGGAGTGTATCGTCACATCGTGGCTTCTGCGAACTCCACGGAAAGTTTATGCAGCGCCCTGCGTATTTTGTCATATTGTTTTTGTCCAACCATCGTTATCCCTGCTGCATACTGTCGCATCAGCGACGGATTGATGCCCGCTATTTCCGCCACTTTCGTCACGTTAATCCATGGAAATTGTTCGAAGAATGGTTGCATATCGTATTTGTATACATACGTCAATTCAGGCAATAACTCTTCTCCGTTTTCGGCTTTAAACCCATTTGTTTCATAATAGCCGACCTGCAAATCTGACTTTGCTTCATCCACTGTGTTGCCATAACCCATAAGCCCGCAGCCAGGAAGCTCGTCTTCTACAAAGCAAGAATAATAGCCATCCTTGCCACGTTCTACAATTACCGTTACTCGTTTCTTCATCGTTTTCAGAATTTAATAAATGGGGGATATGGAAATCCCCCATTCTGTTTTCAAGCCTTGATTTATAAAATACAAAAGGGTTGGGGGGATTACTCCCCCATTAAAACCCTTCTGATGCTGCGTTCCGTCCCTTTCGGCACTTCCTTCGAGCCGTGTCTTGGGACTGCACATCGACAACCTGTTTTTGGACTGAACCAAATGTCGTGGTTGGCTCCGTGCCTCACAACGTAGCATCCCAATGCGGTAAGTTCCGCAATTAGTTGCTTGTACTTCATAATTTCAATGCGCTTTAAAAACAATGCAAATATAACGATAATGTTATAAATGCGCAAGCTTTTCGCCGATTATTTTTCAAAAAAATGCGGTGATTCCGAATGTCAAAGAGCGCGTTCCATTGTCTGGTTAATAAATCATTTCTTCCAAAGTCGTTTCACTTGCCTTCTGTTCTTGCCGTCAGCACGATAAGACACGTGTACCCACTGACCGCCATTCTCCCACAGCAGTTGGTCGAAGTCGAAGTTCTCCTCAATCAGCTTGAAGATACGCGCGTTCTCCTCGCGGCTTCGCTGATTGATGTCCGCCGCCTGTCCTGTCTTGTGCTGTGAGCCAGCGACACCTCCGACCGCCTTGTTCAGCCGTGGACAGCGGTAGCCGCTGGAGATGTATATCGGCTTGCCGTACATTTCACGCAAAGGGTCGAGAACCTTGTCCACAAGGACAGTCAAGTTCTTTACCGCGGAAGCGGTCGGTGTGTTGTCTATCTTATTCTTTGTGGCAGTGTCGCTCCGTGTTAATTCATTCAACGTAAAATATTTCATTTCTTCCGTTTTTTAGTAATTGTACCTTTCAACGCTTCCCCAAGTTCCTTGCGCTTGTAGCCTACAAGTCCGAGAACTATCTTGAAGACGTTTATTTTGACTCCTTTGATTTCGCCCCAGTTGCTGATGATGCTGTCAAGTTCGCACAAGCACGCTATCGACATAAGCACCACGGCAATGACTATGGCGGAGCATCCGAGCGGTTCTCCGAGTGCCTTGCCGACCACCGCTCCGAGAATCACCACGCACAAATAGTCGGCGATTTTCATCATTGTTCGCCGCAGAGCGCGGCTTGCGCGGATGTCCACGTTGTTGGCGATGCTCTTATGCACTCCGAGCCATAAATCCACGACAATCAGCACTCCAGCGAGAAGCATCAGCCACCGCATATCCCAGAGCAGTGTGCTGATTTCGCCGATGAACACTCCCATACTTGCAGTCCCGATACGAAGACTGTTGTTAACTGCCGTTCCTGTCATTTTTTTCTTTATTCATTTTGTGGTTTTCAATATGTTTTCTATCTTTGTTGTGTAATAGTTCGTGCATGGGCTTCGCCCGTGCGTACTATAATGGGCGGTGCGTAAGTGCAGCCTTTTTTTATTGCCCAAATCCCACAACATCGTCAGTTGTTTCCGAAAGATAGTACGTCACTTCTTCCACTTGTGGCAAATCGCCGTTCGGATGTTCTCTGAGCCATTCTTTGGCTTCAGACTTGCACTGCTCGCAGTAAGCGAAATAAGCGTCATATTCCGCTTTCTTCGTGTCTCTCTGTCGTAGTATGCCGAGTTCCTCGCTGAGCGAGTAGCGGTTGCGGATAAGGCTGTCTACCTTGTCCTCATAGGCTTTAGTGTTGACGGTTTGCGGTATCTCATCCACTTCCTCGCACTGCTCTACTGACAAACCAATAGCAAGCCCACACTTGAAATAAGAGTCTGTTCCTACGATATGCACGTACTTTCCTTCCGTGCTGAAAATCTCGTTGTTCTGTTTCGTAACCATGATTCTATGTATTTTGTATAAGGGTTATATTTGTTTTCTCCGCAAGTGCCGCTATAATATCAGCGTCATCTTTCAGCACGTCATAAACTGCTTTGTTTAGACCGATAGCAATAGCAGATGTTGCCGCTGAATTATTTATCATATACAAGACCGATTCTTTTGACAACCGTTCACTATTGTAGAGTTTAATATTATTCTTCAGCCCTTTAATATTGATAGTTTCAATATTCCCACCTATACTCATGTTGCCTTTTACTTTCTCAACATTTATAATGCCTTGCACTTCTCTTAGTTTTTTGTTTCCTTGAAAAGCCCAATTGAAATCCACAATATTAATCTCGTCAAAAATTGTCGGCGTGTACAAAGCCCTTAAATTCACTACTTCTAAATTATCGGCGTTACCCGAGGCGGAAAAAATAGAATGAAGGCTAATATTTGGAGCATACGCTATGATTTTATAACCGGGACACGGGATGTTGGTGCGAGGCAAAGCAGAACCAAATCCATTTAAAGACGGCAAATGTAGCCACCACCCCCAAGTCTTTTCGTATATCGTTCTCATCTCCTCCTCGGTAATGTCCGTCAGCCCATTCAGCTCATAATAACCTGTTGTCTCGTTGTACACAGCACCAGCTGATATGTACAGGTCACGCAAAGAACTGTCTTTTCTCCAAGGCACCAACACTTTAGTAAAGTCATTTTTTACAACGATAGTATAAGTTCCGTCACCATAATATACAACTATGCTTCGTCCCAATGTCGTAGCATCAGGTTCACTTAATGAAACAACGATACCTTTGTTATTCCCATTTAGTTTGGTTATAACACTACCAGGAGTTGGAAATTTTACAGTTCCATTATCAGTAAATGCTTTTCTTATATCAGCTTCCGCACTTGCCGTAGTTAATTTCTGTATTAAAATTCCATTAAATTGTCTTGAAGCGTTAATTTCTTCAGCAGAAAAAGTAACAGCCGATTTACCATCAACTTTTTTAGTTACTGCACCTACCGTCAAATCAAAAGGTTTTGATAATTCTTTTGCAACACCAACATCTATCTGTTCTCCTGTAGCAACATCTAAATATTTACATGTTCCATCTTGCATTACCTCAAAAGCATTCTTTCTATCAGCATCCGATGTACCACAGCCTACTGAAAATAATGTATTACCAGCATCTCCAAATGTATCGGTCGCTTTATTTGATTTGTTATATTGACCAGAAGCATGCTCTGCTCTGTTTTGGGTAGTATTTTTAATACCTTCAGCATGGGAAGCGTAGGCATTATCACCTATTTCATTTCTAATGCCTTCAGCGTGACAGGCTGCGGCGCCAGCAAAATTACCTGCTCCTTCTGCATGGTTCGCTCCATTAACAAATGATGCAGTAGCACCTGTATCAAGACCTTCCAAAGTAACACTGGCTTTAGGTGCGATATTACCCATTCCCTCGACATGCGATGCTAACCCTATTGCTGCTGAAAATTTATAAGTATATCCACTTGTGTCAGTTTTCCCGAATAGAATCTTTTTCCATAAATCTTTTAAATAATCGTTGTCTTTAGCTGTTCGCTTTTTCCAATCGGTAACACTGTTTTTATAGTAACCTTTGCCTTCACAATGCGCTCCATAATTAAGAGCTGCACAACTGTCTCCTTCAACATGAGAATATGCTCCTCCTACAACTCCGCCACCGCCTTCGGCATGACATCCAACAGCTTCAGAAAAGAATTCTGTACTGGTCATTGAATTAACTACCGCTGAGCTATTGCCTTCAAGGTGACAAATTGAAGCATATCCTACAATATTACAATCCTGCCCTTCTACATGGCAATCCAGTGCATATTCTACATCTGGAAAAGTCATATATTGACCTTCTATATGTGACCTGTGTATTTTATTAGGCACAGCGTTACGCATACCTTCCACGATAGTAGTTGTTCCAGCATTTTTATTCATAATACCGTATGTAACACTTCCATAACCAGATACTTGATTAGGTTGATTGCTGAAATCAAACGTAATAGTTTTTAGATATGCAATAAATTCATCTTTAGTTGTCGGGAACGTGAAAGCAGACACATCGGCTCCAGTTCCTTTTATTTCATTAATAGCCGCATTAACACCTGCACTTTCTATATGTTTAATAGCCGATGGTTCTGATTCTTCCCATACGTCTTTCCAATAAAATTCCCAACCATTAACTTTAAGGTTACGACCCGCAACAAATGATGCAGATGCATCTCCATTATCTAATGCGTCAACTCTTACCTTCTTGTCAACCTCATTCTTGGTATAGTATCCACTCAAATCAATAGGAGTTCCCAACTCTTCCCACACAGAATGATCAGCTGTAAATATATCTTCAGTGCATACCCACTCCGAACCATCTTCGTTTGAATGCCATACATCACCTTTTTTTGCAAGTGCAATATCCTTGATTTCATCAGTAGTATCCTTAACCCCTTGCCAATTAAGCAGACCTACAATCTTATCATTAATAGCCTTACTAACTGCAAATGTTGATGGAATTGTACCATTGTTAGGATTTCCTAACGAAGTTACAACAGGAAGTTCGTTTACTGACACCTTCCCTAATACAAGGTTGGCTTTCGTTTTCAACGCCGTCTGCAACGCGCTGATGTCCGCCGTGTGCTGCGCCACCGTCTTGTCGGTCTCCGTCTGTGCGGTGTCTATGTGACCCACAGCATCTCTCAATTCATCTACGTCGTCCGCATTCTTGTTCAGCCGAGCGGATAGCGTTCCGTTAGCATCTGGTTTGTCCGCGGCAGTGCCTATGTTTTGAAGCCGCTCGTCAATCTCCTTTCCTGTCAAATTAATCTGATAAGCCATAATCAACTATGTTCTTTTGTTATTAATATTTCTCCATTCGCGTCCTTTGGAATGCCGAGATGCTCATCAACAATCCTCTTCACGTCGTTCTCTGTGATACCGCCGAAAAACACCTGTGCATCAAGGGCGGCAGTCTGCAACTCAAAGTCCGTCGGCTGCTTGATGTCCGCCTCCTCCGTCGTTTCCACGATGGCGAATTGCGCAAGACGCATTGAGCGCACGTTTGTATCTGTCACCTCCACCGCATACGTCCCGTTGCCGAGCAAGTCGGCAGCGATGTCCACGACAAGCACGTTCGTATCCTGCACCGAGTGCGGCACATCGTAGGCAGCGGATGCCTTGCGGACACGCACACGGCAATGTTCCGTCGGTGTGTATTTCTCAGTCTTGCTCACTCCGCCCTCTGTCGTTGTCAGTTCGAGCGGTATCAGCAACCGAAATCTGTTTCCTCTTACTATCCTAATCATACCATTCACACTATATTAAGTTTATCCATTTATTTCCGTCAGCCGTGACGCGGATGCCCTTGCCCGACACCTCCAAGCGGTACTGTTGATAAACCATCTCGCAAGCCTCCGCAGTCTGCTGTATGTACGTTCCGCCAGCGGTGGCGGCTCGGAATCCGTCCGCTGCGATTTCCACCATATCGGTCGGATATGTCACCAAGATGTTGCCGTTCGGTTCGATGCGGAACGATGTCGAAGTGATAGCGTTCCCGTTGCCCCAAAACCACACCTTCGCAGTGATGGAGTGGATGCCCTCGGAGAGTGACACCGAGAGCGAATCAAGGGTGAGCGTCCCCGAAACAGACAAGTCGGTAGCGGCGGTTTCCTTGTCAAGCGCACCGACAACCTTGCCGTCAAGCAGCAGTTCGAGCCGTACACGGATGCGCCCTCCTGGGTATGCCAACGCGTCGGAGACAAGTTCCGACACACCGAGTCCTATTGTCGGCAGTTTCGCCACCGCTCCGTTGGCGGTCTTGAACACATAGCCGCTTGCTTCGGGCAACGCAATCTCCGCGTGGTAGTAGTCCCTGCTTTCGTCCACATCAATCTGTCCTGTGTACGGCTTCATTGCAACGTCGACCGACGAAGCCGAAGTGGTGAGATTGCCCCCCGATATGCGCATTCTCGGCTTTTCGTTCGCGTCAGTCAGTAGTATAGAACCGTTGTCAATGTCCACCGTGCCGAGGTCTGTCTTCGCTTGCAGACGCTTTGCGACAATGCTGTCAGCGTCAATCATCTCAGCATTAATCTTGCCGTCGCTTCCGAAAATCCGCACACGTGTAGTGCCGTCGTTGCCGACAAACTCCGTAGTGTCCGCTTGCAGTACGATTCGCTTGTTCACGATGTCGATTCCCGTGCGTTCAAGCTTCAGTTCCTGAGCCTCGGAGTACGAAGTGTTGGGGACAAGACATACGCGGAAATCCGTCAGCGTCACCGTGGCGATGCTCTTGCTTGACAATACCACCGACAATGCTCCGACCGACAGCCACGATTCTTCGACTGTCAACACGATGTCTTTCTGTGTCGCCGACACTGATACACCTTTCTTCGTCTCAAACTCGGTGGTGTAGACCACCGATGTTCCGCAGACAATATCCATACGCACAGGCAGAGCAGCGAGAAGCGAGTCGCCAACCGTGGTGACTGAGAACGACAAGTACAACTGCTGCGTATGCGTCAAGCCGTCGGTAATGATACTTCCGACAATATATTTTCCACTCGGATTGCCGAGAGACGGCTTTGTCACTGTCAGCATCATTATCTGCGGCAGTGTAGCGTAGTTGCGTTTCGGCTGACCGAGCGCATACACAGACATCTTGATTGCGTCGGAAGTCTGCTTTATCTCCGACGTATAGCCGTTTGACGGCTCCCAATCATTGATATTGTACAGATAATTCAGTTTGCCTTGATAGGTGAACGTCTTGGCATTGGACACGCAGCGGAGCAGTTCGTTCTTATACGTTCCGTCCGTCGCGTTCACCCACAGGTCGCCGACCTTGTACGGCTGGGCCAAAGGCTTCTCGGTGTACACCTTCGCCTTGCCGTTGATGATGTCGACAATATTGTCACCGCTACGGCTGACGAAATCGCCCGTAAACTTGTTCCCGTCTGGGGAGATAATCACAGGCGCATTGTCGTCCGAAAGCGCGAAAGTCTTGATGCCTTGATACATCTTGATAGACGGGCTTCCCACTCCGTATGACGATACCACAACCGCATTCTGACGCGCCTTGTCGGACTTGTTTCCAAGACAAACAATCGTGTCGCCCTTCATCGGAGCGTCAGAGCCTTCAAGGCAGTCGGTGATGGACAAATCTATATAGTCAGTGCCGACACCGACCACAGCGCGCCAATAGTAGCGTCCGAGGGTCGTTCCGTCGGCATTCTTCATCGTGTTGAACTCGCGGCATAAAGCAAGGTCGCCCACCGCGAATTGATTGTATATCGTCCGCTCTCCGTCGGTCGTCTTGAAGTAGCAGCGGTAGACGTTCGTGTCCGTGGCTTTCGCCGTCAACTGCTCTCCGTCTTTGTCGAGCAAGTCCGCTCCGTCACTGCTGCGCAATCCTATCTGCGCTGGCACAGTCTCAACCCTGTAGCATTCAATGCCAGCGGGGGAGAGGATGTTCTCGCCGCCGACGTGGCTGACGTGCTTTATTTCCAACGACTCGAATACGGCACGCATCCGCACGAATATCTCGTCAATCTCCAAGTAGGAGTGTCCGTTTCGGTCTTTCATCAACTCGAAGCCACGACCGAAAGAGCCCTCCATAAAGCCAGCCGACTGCAAGCCTTTGGCGAACTTCAGCAAGCCAGCGACTTCATCATCGTCCACGGCATTGACAAACTGACGCAGCGCACGGAGTGCCGAGTAGGCGTTCAAGTCAGAGGCTGGTGTCACATTGTCGTAGGAGCGGATGAGATACACTCCACCGCTTTCCGATTCTCTGCGCTGTCCTTGCGCTGTCAGAGCCTCCACCGACTTTGACAACGTGCCTATGGTGGAGTAGCTCACCGCCTCGCCTATGGTGTACACAGGATTGTCATAAGGAATATCCAAAGGGATTTCCCAGCCGATAACACGGCTTTTCCTCGGTGTGCGGAAGAACGCGGCGTTGACAAGCCGCACACGCTGACCGACATCGAGAGTGAATCCGTCACGAGCCACATCGCACATAATCGTGCAGTCGTATGTCTGATTGTCGGTAGCCTGTTTCTTAATGTAGTCGACGGCGGTCGTGTAGAGCTTCTTCTCTGCGTCGGCAACCATATCGCCCTCCGTCACAAGCTTGGCATCGAAGTTGACGAAGACAATCTTGTCGCCGACACTCGGCTTCAGCGTCTCGTCGGGCAACTCACGTCCGTAGTCGGTATTGTAGACAAGCTCCCACCGCTGCGCGTCTTTGTTCACGCTTCCGTCGGGGTGCTTCACTGCGTCGTTCGCTGGGTTGAATGTGACGTCGAATGTCATTCCCGACAGCAAGCCGCTTTGGAACATCATCTGAATCGTTTTCCCTTCAAGCAGATATTTGCGGTCAAAGATGAAGCCGTCAACCTTGCACCAATAGATAGGGATTTTCTTGACAACGTTTCCTTCGCTGTCTTTAATATGCGCAGTCCGATACACAAACACATCGGTAATCGTAGCGTCTTGCTTCGGATAGACATCATCGAAGACGATCGTATTCTCCACGACCTCCTCGGACGGCATTTCCGTGTTTGTGTCGGCGGTATATGCGCTGTCCGTGATGTACACGCGGTTGCCCTCCGTGTCATACTTGTACAGGTCTATGTAGTCCGTGCCTTTCGGCAGCATCAGCCTGTCGGTGACTACACCGAGAGCGACACTCTCGCCTCGGTCGTTCTTGCGGTAGTTGCGCAGATTCTTGTCAGAGCCGTAGACGTAGAACCTTGTGGCGAAGTCGGCTGAAGACTTGGCGTTGCCCATATCGCTGACGTTCTCACCGAGCGTCAAGTCAACGGATTCCGTTTCCTCGCCGAATTGGCATTTGCCGAAGTAGATGATGTTCCCGACAATCCACCACTCGACATCGAAAGCGTCGGCAATCAATGTCAGCGCGTCGTATATGCTTGTGTTGTCATAGGTCACAAGCACGCTCTTGCTTGCCGTGTCTTCATCGACTCCGTGCAACTGCACGCGGTAGTCCATTCCCAAGCATTCAAGGTTGTCGATGATTGCCGCTTCCGCCTGTGTGATAATGTCGGCTGTGTGATTCCACGATGATTCCTTGCGGTAACGCTTCTCCACGTTGTCCACGTTCTGTTTGTAGACAAGCATCGCGATTTTGTTTTTCCAAGCGCAGTGCGGCGCCTCGAACTTCAGCTCGTACTCATAGCCTCCTGTCGTCTTGCTGATGTTCGGCTTCTGGTCGGAGACAATGACAAAGCGCCCGAAGTCGGTATCAATGTAGTCGCCGATTGCGATGTAGAGAGGTTCGGCGACCACGAATTTCAGCGACACATAATCATCGCCCATGAGCGCGAACCGCCGCACAGAACCGCTGCCCACGACCACCGTCGCGCGCTCCTTGCCTGTGCTGTCATAAATCGTTGTCATATTGCGAATATCTTAAATAATCCGCAAACAATCACGGCTTTTCACGGTCGGTGTCAAACAAAGCGCCTTTATGTTTAGACAATTCCTCACAAGCGGCGGAATAGAGGCGGTCTATGTCTTCGTGGAAGTCCGGATAATACAGATATTCCACTACAAGATTCCGCATATAATTGGATATTGAGCATCCGGATGCAAGGTCGGGGAATATCTGTTTCAATTTCGCCCTCATCCCTTTAGGCATACGGCATCCGGTAAGCGTCCGCATCGAAAACAAGCACAACGCAAGGAACACGAACTTCTTGCGGAACATAATGGCGTCACGCTCTGTAGCGTTGGCTTCGTACCATTTGTACAGTTTTGGGATGAGTCTGCAATCGTTTACAAGCGGGCTTACCAAGTCCGCTTCTTCCACATCCAACGCCCTCCGCATCTCCGCTATTTCTCTCAGCCGGATAAGCGGAATCTTGCCTCCTCCCATCATCTGTTCATCGGATTTGGTTCGATAAACTTGGCGGTGATGGTAGCGAAAGTGCGCATCCGGTTCATAGCGTAAGAGGCATTCTTTCCTGTGTACACAAGTCGATACGTATTCCCATTGAGAGAAGGCACACGTATTTCCACCGTGCCACCCTGGAGGACGGAAAGGAATCCGTCCCTGTTGCGGATGAAGTCATTCCTGTCGGTGCCGGAAACGGTGAAGGAAAGGGACACGTCCCGTGAGTCTATCCTCGGCGAAACGATTACCCTTTGCCCATTTTCCGTGCGGCTTCCGCTTGTTATGTAGTCTTTCAAAGGCGGAGGTGTTTCAAGGTTGTCGAGAAACTTGCTGCCCATGCAGACTTTCCACGTCTTGTAGGCATCCTTGCCATTAATGATTAAATCGTTTTCCATAATACATAGTTTGATACGAAGATAATAATATCCAATGACTTAACAAAACCGAAACGGATTATTTGTGTATCTATTTCTCGTAGTTGAACAAATTTACAGTTTCAAGGCGTCTGTAATATTCCTCCACTTGATGCTCGGGGACAAACAATTTTTCCACGACGTGGTGGTTGGATGTTGATGACAAAGAAGATATGTGCAGTCTTCCGAACACCTCGCAGAAGCCTTCCGGCATAGAGTATTCGGATATTACCACAAGTTCCGTTTGTCGTTTTGCCCACTCATAGAACTCATTGTGGTTGAAGTTTGACGGATATCCATCGGTGCCACGATAAGGAATGTCGCAATAAACCACGCTGTTTTCGGGGATTCGGACTTCTCTGTAGTCTTTATAGGTCGGTTTGATTGTGTTGATTCGGTCACGGAACTCCATCAGTGAATTAATGCGGTTTAGCTTCTGAAGGTTGTCAAGGCTCTGAAGGTTGTCAAGGCTCTGAAGGTTGTCAAGCCTCTGAAGGTTGTCAAGGCTCTGAAGGTTGTCAAGGCTCTGAAGGTTGTCAAGGCTGTAATTCAGTTTCTGCAACGCATAGACCTCCGCATGTGGCTTCAGCGGCATCCATTCGCGCATCTTATTGTAGTTTTCTTCGGTTGGGAATTGCCACTGCGAATAGCCGAAATAGTGGCTAGCCATATTGTTTCCCAACCGGCGATCTACCTCTGCCTGTGACAGTCCACTCTCTTTTAAGGCATCACAGAGATACTGCCTCAGCTCGTCACTCGTCAGCTTTATCTGTTCCTTGATTCGCGTCATCACATACTGTAATGGCATCCGGTCGCCACGTTGCGCAAGATACCATCTGATATAGGCGGCTTTGTACTCGTCTTTGTGTGCAATGATGTCGGTTCTTGTGCCATCGGTATTGACCCCCATCGCTCTGAAGACAGAAAGGTCGTTGTACACGCGCGCCCAATGCAATGCCCGTTTCCACGGCTCGATTTCTTTCGAGTACAGATAATTACAAAAGTTGTTTCCGAAACTCCAACACACCGCGATGTATGGGTCGGTTTCTTTCAGTCTGAAGAAATCTTCGCGACTAATCCACCGGACTTCATCCTTGTATACGCCGTTGGCGGCGCTGAGGAAAAGACGCAGACCGCGCCCATCAAGGTCGTTGGCATAGATATTCCTCCACTTGCCACTGAGAAGGGCGGCATGCGTCATCGCACACCCTCCGCAAAAAAGGTCTACAAAATTTGATGCAGACGGAAGTCGTCCTATCAGACTTTCCGCAATCTTATTCTTGCTACCTTTATAAGGTACGCCAAAACTTGTTTTCTCCATCTATCTCAAATTCTCGTTTACTCGTTCGAACCGCTTGCACGCAGGGCGCATCTGCGATGCGTTGTATGAAGGCCACTTGCAATGTCCCTTTGCGGCGACCTCATATCTGTAGTTGGCGCACACTCCACAGCAACGGAACTTGTCTGCCTGTGCCACGCTGATGCTCTTCAGCTCTCTAATGGCAGCGTCAATGCAAGCCTCCAATGCCGCCCGCTTGCGTTTGTTTACTTCGTTCACCTGTGCTGCCACGCTTTTCTCCTCAATGGCGATGCACGCTTTTTGTATAGCCACAAGGTTGTTGATGCTCGGAGGGGTTATCTTCAGCGGCACTTCCGCACACGCGGCTGCAAGACGTTCTGTGTATTCCCCGGCAAACTCAATCGCCATAAGCGAGAGAAACCGCACCACCTCACTCTGTGCGTTTATGTCGGAATCTTCAACATCATAATTGAGCGAGCGGATAAATTCCTCCACGTTAAGGCGGAGTAGCGAGAACACCTTCTTCGTGTCCTCAAAGAAGCGGTATTCGAGGAACTGCATCAATTGCAGTTCCGCACCGAACATTCCTCCTGTCAATTCTTTTTTGAGGTCACGAATAGCGTTGCCAAGGTCGCAACTGACACGCTTGTAGATAAGTTCTCCTTTGTCGTTGGTCTTGAAGTTGAAACATAGATAGCGAAGCCGTTCCGCCTCACGGATCGTGAGCAGTGCTATGAACAATGGTTTAAGCACGAGGTTTCTGACCTCGCAAGGTTGGAGCGGTTTTGGTGGCAGCTCTGGAGCCACGGCAGCGCGTCTTGCGGTCGCTGCCGTCAGTCTGATAGGGAATAGTATCATTCGGAAAAAGAAAGGGAGGAAACCGATGCTTCCTCCCTGTTGTCCTCTGGGGCTAAAGTTTTTTTATCTAGTTTCAATCCACAGCCTTTCGGCTGACAAAATTTTGAATCGATTTTCGTTTAAATCCACAGCCTTTCGGCTGACTCCCTTCGGACACCACAAAGATAGTGCAGAGAGTATCGTAAATACAAAAACTTTAACCCAATTAACAGAGGGAGGTTAATAATGTTAAATAAAATCGTAAATGGCAATATCGCCTTGTGGGTTCTGCTTGTTCTTCTTGTTGCGCCTCCACGCATAGGCGAACGGCAGAATCTTCTCATACCATCGCGCGTCATCCATCATCGAGCCTACGTACTGGGTAAGGTTCGGCTTGTAGTCAAACTCCACAATCTGCGCCCAGTCGCCCTTGCGGTTGCCACCGAAGAAGTGTATCAACTTGTTGGCTTTACTCCACCCTTGGCAGAACCGTTTGAAGTAAAAAACGTTATGGTTTTGTTTGTCTGGGTCTTCGAGAATCAGACGGACAAAGGCAGGTTGATTATAGCGGAGTATCAGTCTGTCCAACTGCACCAAGACATCGATAGGCTTGACCTCGTGCGTACACTCATAGAGTCCGTGAGCGAAGTAAGGTTCGCCCTGCTTGGTGAAGCGGATGCGCAAGTCGAAGCATCGTGCGCCATCGTACCACTGTTCCTCGATTGTCTTGCGCTGACACCGAGCGAACGGAATCATAAACCATCCATACCACTTCTGCGGTCGGAGATAAGTCATTGAATTGTGTGTGCCGATTATCGGCGTTCCTTGTTTCTGTTCCATTTTCTTTAATCAATTTTTTTTTCAAACAACAATTCCTCTTGTCGAGCAACTGACGAACTCACCTGCATTATAATCATCTCTATGTCTTTTCCTATCTGAAAATATAAGCGTTGTCGCTCTGCGCCTCTATTCAGCAACAAAACTCTTCCGCCTGTCGCTTTTGCCAACTCGCACAAGAGAAGCAGATATTTCGGCTTGACGATTGCGTCGGCAAGCTTAACCACGCCTTTCCGCTCAGCAAGACTGTATCCGCCACATATTGGACATACTCCTGAAATCTGATAATCTCTCCCAAGTCTATCAGTGTATGTACACCAGACCTTTCCAACACCTCCACACTCTTCGCAAACGGTCAAAAGGTTTCCCCAATCGGTGTAGTTTTTACTCTTCAATTCTTCTTGCAATTGCTCGATGTCCACCAAGCATTTGCTAATCTTAGAGGGAAAACAATGATCAATATCAATTTTCTTAGTCAGGGGCGAGTAACCGCCGTTGTTTCCTTGCTTCTTAACTCGTATCAACGAATATTCGTCCGTTGCGACAATCCATTCGCCATAGACAAACGGTTTCTTGAAATAATTGCGAAATTCAGAAGCTTCGCCTGCGAGCTTCTCCAACACTCTCTTAATCTCTTTTTTCATAAATTCATCAAATTAATCTGTTCTCAATGCAAAAGTCCGCCATCTTGATTGCCGCCTCTGTGAAGCTGGCATCCTTTGGCTTGCGACCGTTGATTCCCTTCTTGTCGAAGTCGAACACCCATCGTCCACGCACCACTGAAATGGTCAAATGCCCAGAGATGTTCGGATAGTCTCCGTCGCTGTCCACGCATTCTTCATATTCTTCGTTCGGATTGTCAACCCGAACCCATTTTATCTGCGGCGCTCTGTCCACACGCAAAGGCAGATAATTCAAAAGGTTCTGCAACGTCCATTCCTCGCCAAGATTAATGCCAAGCCTTTCCAATTTCTCAATTTGCTTTCGCGTAAAATCACTATTGTATTGAATCAATTCGAGGAAGTCAGCGGCAAGGTATAACAGAAGTCTTTCTCGGCTTCTGTTCGCCAAGTTGTTGACTACATATTTGGCGAAATCTTCTTTGTCCATCCGTGACAGGTCGCTGAACGCGTCAAAAATATTCATTTCGTTTGTTGCCATAACTTTTGCTAAGTAAATAATCTCTATTGCACACGATATTTCTTTTCTGTGTTTTATTCCAACAAGTCGTTTTTGAAGGACTCAAACAAATCGTCATCTATGATGTCCTCATATCCGTATCCATCATTCACATACTCCCACACGTGCTCTCTCAGCCATTTCTCTGCGTCTTTGACTGCTTCGGCGTAGCCTTCTATATAAGCATCTTGGACAACACCCCTTAAAGCTATCCCTCCAAAAAGATTATCATAATAATCTTTCGCTTTTACTTTAATTTTACTAAGTTCATACTTCATAGATTCATCCTCCTTATTTCGTTTATTTGGTTAATGACTTCACCGACTGAATTGTCGGCAGAAAACTTGTGGATAAGCGTGCAGCCGTTCGCTATGTACAGCACTCCGTCAATAAGTCTGACGGACAGGCTTGCGCACACTTCCTCGCTTCTTCTCTGCGCCCTCCGTCTCTGCTGGCGGAGGAGCCACATTCTGTATCGCTTTATCATTGGGTCTGTTTTTTACAAGAAAACCTTGTTGTAAAGGTCAACAAACTGCTTGCCGAATTGCGCGGCGCGCTCAGATGTCTTGAAGCAAAGCCGAGAACCGAAAGGCGGATACGCATCCGCAGGCGTGCTAGCCGTACTCGCGTACACGAACCCCGCAACATCCTCGTCATACTTGAACCACGGAAACCATTTGTCTTGATTCCAATCCGAGAAATCGGGTACAAACTCGTCTTCCTTGTTCCACGCTTCGGCAATAGTGAACAACTTGTTCAAGGCAATCAGTGCCTCGATATGCTTTGGGTTGATGTCAGCCATAAGTCTTTTGACATCTCCGGACTTGGGAATGTATGCTACATTGGGTTTCAATCCAAGTGTTTCTCTTGCGCTCTCAAAATCCATAATAGTTTCATTCACATCGTTAACATCTACTTCTTCAAGAATAAAGTCGAACGGCGACAAATGATTGTCAACGTCCCAATTTTCATTGTTGTAGCTGAGGTATCTCATCAACACTCTTCCAGCTTCTTTACGTGAATTGTGGATGGCTCGCATAACAGTCTGTTCGCTTCCATCCGCGTTTTTTATAACAAATTTTCTCATTTTATTTCTGATTTAATCGATTCTACATATTTCACAATTCTCTCATACTCACGACCGCTCTCGTCACTGTCGTTATAAGCCTTCTTGATGAGTTCTTCGCCAGTGCCGTAGAAACATCCAACCCTCCACTTGTCATTCGAGCGTGTCCACGTGAAGTATCTTCCGCTGCTCCACCAATTCTTGAACACGATGTAGTCGGATTTTTTTTCAACTTCCGCATTGCCGTAGACTTCCGCATTGCCGTAGACTTCCGCATTGCCGTAGACTTTCGCATTGCCGTAGACTTCCGCATCGCCGTAGACTTCCGCATTGCCGTAGACTTCCGCATCGCCGAGGACTTCCGCATCGCCGAGGACTTCCGCATTGCCGTAGACTTTCGCATTGCCGTAG
>ERZ1026874.161-NODE-161-length-45995-cov-5.828907_pt1 | contig 45995 bp, 63 predicted proteins | sample MGYA00380167_ERZ1026874 | MGnify/ENA primary metagenome ERZ1026874 (study PRJEB33269, sample SAMEA4719803) | human gut metagenome | biome: human-associated habitat; feature: organic feature; material: feces | place: Cameroon | collected 2013-10 ...
TTTTCTGGAAGTAGCCTGCTTGGATTTGGAAGCATTTGCGGAGAAACGGGAGATAAATTCCTGCAGCTCCTTGATTTTTTCTTCTTTCTTACGGTTTGCTTCCTTCATTTGCTTGATGAGCAGCTGGCTGGATTCATACCAGAAATCGTAGTTGCCGGCATAGAGGGTGATCTTGCCGTAGTCGATGTCTGCGATATGGGTGCAGACTTTATTTAAGAAATAACGGTCATGGGATACGACGATGACGGTATTTTCGAAATTGATCAAAAATTCTTCCAACCATGCGATTGCATCCAGATCCAGATGGTTGGTAGGCTCATCGAGCAGCAGGATGTCCGGGTTGCCGAACAGTGCGCGTGCCAGCAGAACTTTGACCTTTTCGCTGCCGTTTAAGTCGCGCATCATGCTGTAGTGGAGGTCGGTGTCGATGCCAAGACCGTTTAATAAAGTAGCAGCGTCAGATTCTGCGTTCCAGCCGTCCATTTCTGCAAATTCTGCTTCCAGCTCGGAAGCGCGGATGCCATCTTCATCGGTAAAATCTTCCTTTGCGTAGATGGCGTCCTTTTCCTTCATAATTTCATACAGGCGTGAGTTACCCATGATGACGGTGTCCATAACGGTGTATTCGTCATATTTAAAATGATCCTGCTCCAGCACGGAAAGACGCTGTCCGGGAGTGATGACAATATCGCCATTGGTGGTCTCAAGCTGTCCGGAAAGAATCTTTAAAAAGGTGGATTTGCCGGCGCCGTTGGCACCGATGAGGCCGTAGCAGTTGCCCTCTGTAAATTTGATGTTTACGTCTTCAAACAGCGCCTTTTTGCCGAGGCGCAGCGTCACGTTGTTTGCACTGATCATGTTGAATTACCTTTCTTTTCCTGAAAAACATAAAAAACTACAATATGATATCAATCCTTTCCTATTTTACAGAAAATCATGAATATTTCAAGTGAAAAATGACCGCCGGGCAAGCTTTTTACTGGACAAAAGGTTTTCTGGATACTATAATTTAAAGAGCGTATCATGATCAGAAAGAACAACCGGTCAAAAAGGAAAGAACAGGATGGATCAGATTCAGGAAGGAGAGCATTTATGGCATACGGTTCAATGACAATGGAGGAACGGTTAAAAGAGCACATCAAAGAATACAGCCTGGAGAATCTGCTGGATCTTTCTTTGGTAAAGGCATGTTTTGAGGATATTTCCAAAGTGCTCGGGATCGAGCTTTTGCTGACGCAGCGCCACGGGGAAACCGCAGTGGAGGTCGGCAATTTTGAAGGCTTTGAGCCGGATGTTGTAAACGATCCGGGCAGAAAGCTTCGCGTATTCAATCGGACGATTGGTCATCTCTATGTAAAAATGGATCAGGCTTCCGATCAGGAGCTTGCAGAGCGCATTGTTGAACATATGATGCTGCAGTATGAAGCACTGGCGTGTGACCATTATCGTTACCGCGAGACAGCGATCTATGCAGACGAGCTGGAAGAGGCGATGGAGCAGGAGGCTTACCGCATCAAGCGCGGCGAACACGAAGACGCCCTGACTGGTTTGCTGAATAAGACCTATATGAAAGGACGCCTTCTGGAAATGCAGGAGACCGCTCCGGCTGCAGTGATCTGCGCCAATATTAACGACTGGAAATTTGTCTATGATCATTTCGGCAACGAGGAGAGTGACCGCCTGATCAAGACCGTTGCAGGTCTGATCCGCAAGGAAGCGAAGGAAGAGTACCTGATCGGCCGTGTGGACGGAGATGTATTCGAAATCGTAATTCCGACGCCGGAGGACGGAGAAGCGGAAGCGTTCTGTGACAGAATCCAGCAGGCGTGTACGAACTATGAAGATCCGTATCTCGCACCTTCCCTTGCGATTGGTCTGGTTTACCGTACGAATGTGGAAGAGTCGTTCGACAAATGTTATTCCGACGCGGAATATGAGATGTGTTACAACAAGCTGGATGTCAAGCATGCAGATGGCTATAAGGAGCGCCTGGAGCATGGACTGAAATAGTTACAGTTCACTCGCACCATTCGCAAAAGCGCATTCTGCGGACATTTTGTTATCGGGAACGAAAGAATCGCCGGGGGTGCAGCTGTGACTGTGCGCCTGGCGTTTTTACCGCATGGGAAACGGATGCCTCATGCGAAACCTGTCTGGTCGGAATTGTTACAGTTCCCACACGTCATTCGTGAAAACCCTGTGAAATTCAAAAAAGTGCTGGACAATCCGGCATGCCTGTGATAAGATACAAAATAGTGATGCGTAATACATTTGTAATATATTCGTATATTGCAGTCTTGCAACCGTAGTCTAACGGATAGAACGAAGGCCTCCGACGCCTTTAATGCAGGTTCGATTCCTGTCGGTTGCATTTTATCGCATCACTTTTTTTGTTTATAACAACAGAACAGAAACCCGTAAATCAAGCAGAACAGACAAAACGGTTGTGATAGAAGATTGAAAAATAACATTTTTCAATCGCGAGATTTGTGTCTGCGCGCACTTGACACAAACTCGATATGCGCAAAAAAGCGTGCGCAGAAATGAGCGGAAAGTATGAAGAACGAAAAGATGAAAGAAATTCTGGATTTTTTTCGGAATAACAAGAAAAAGACCTGTATTGGTGCAGGCGCAGGTGTTGCAGTAATTGCGGTATGTGTTGCGGTCGGCATCACGCTCGGAAACGGTGCAAAGACGACAGCTTCGAACATCGGAACACAGACGCAGACGGAAACGGCGACAGAGACAGCGGAAACGGAGACAACGACGCAGATGCCGCTGGAAGAAAATACCGTGCCGGAAGTAACGCAGCTGATTACCGAATATTATAACGCTGCGGCTGCCGGCGACATGGATACGATCAATTCCATCGTCAATACCTACGATCAGGAGACGCAGATCTATCTGCAGAAGATGAGCGAGCATATCGAAGCGTACCAGAACGTGGTCTGCTATACAAAGACAGGCCCGGTAGACGGTTCTTATTTGGTCTATGCTTATTATGAAATCAAGTTTAACGACCTGGAAACTGCAGTGCCCGGCATCAGCCCGTATTTGGTTTATCCCAGAGAGGACGGAAGCCTGTATATTTATGAAGGCGATGTGGAGGATTCTGTCAATCAGTATCTGGAAGATATTTCCGCGCAGGACGACGTCATTGACCTGATGAATCGGGTACAGGTTGTCTTTAATGAAGCGGTTATGCAGGACGATACACTCAACAATTATCTGGCGCAGCTAAAAGAAGATCTGCAGGTAGAGGTCGGTGAAGCTTTGGCAGAGGCTGAGACGGCTTCAGAAGAGGAGACGCAGCCTGCAGAGGAGACAGCAGAAGCTCAGACCACTGTAACAAAGGTAGAAGCGACAGACGTTGTCAATGTGCGTTCCTCCGACAGTGAGCAGGCAGAGCGCCTTGGCAAGGTGGCAGTCGGCGAAGTGCTGAAACTGCTGGAGAAGAAGGAAAATGGCTGGTCTAAGGTCGAATATAACGGCAAAGAAGGCTATATCAAATCGGAGTATTTAAAGGACGTGGAAGAAACACAGGAGGCTCAGGCAGAGTCTTCCGCTTCCGAAGCTGCACAGATGGCAGAGTCTTCTGCAGCTACAACATCGACGTCCTCGGATTTGCCTGCATCCGGCAAGATCAAGATCGCACAGACAATCAACATCCGGAAAGCCTGCAGCGAAACTGCGGACAAGATCGGAACCGCATTTCCTGGCGAAACGTTGGAAATCGTGATGCAGCAGGCGGACGGCTGGACAAGAGTCAAATATAACGGCGAAACCGGCTATGTAAAGACCGAAGTTTTAAAAGTTTTAAAATAAGAAAAACGGTATTCTTTCCCGATTTTTGGGAACGCTAAGACCGGAAGTGTTTCTGACAGTGAGATACACTTCCGGTTTTTACGTTACAGGAAATGATGCTATCCTGTTTTCGGGACAGAAAAAGGGAGGAATGCCGGATATGAAAAATGATGATATTGAACTGCTTCGGGAGGTTCAGAAGAATACGGAAATGGGGATGCATGCGCTGGAGGTCATCAATCCGAAGGTGTACGACGATTCGATGGCGCTGATGCTGGCGCGGGAATCCTTTAAATATGGGGAACTTCACGACCGCGCGAGGGCGGTGCTGCTTTCGAAAAACCAGACGCCGGACCCAGTCAACAAGGTAAAGCAGCTGATGCTGACTGCGTCCATTCAGGGGAACACGCTGTTGAATGCCACTACGAGCCATATGGCGGAAATGCTGATCCGCGGCAGCAGCATGGGGATGACCAGTCTCTGGAAAGCGATGAACCGGAATGAAAAAGCGGATGGACAAGCGCTGGAGCTTGCCGGGGAGCTGCTGGATTTTGAGGAAAACAATATCCGAGAGCTGAAAAGGTATCTTTAACGCAAAAGCAGTTCAAAAAATTTCGGAAATTTTTTAGTTTAATGTGATAAAGTGCTTGCATTGAAAAAACAATAAGTATATAATAGCTTCGAAACTGAACAACTGGACAAGGAGGAAAGATTTATGTCATATGTTGATGAGGTGATTGCGCAGGTTGTTGAGAAAAACCCTGCTCAGCCCGAATTCCATCAGGCAGTAAAAGAAGTACTGGAGTCTCTGCGCGTCGTTGTAGAGGCAAACGAAGAAGAATTTCGTAAAAACGCGCTCCTGGAGAGACTGACGAATCCGGAAAGACAGATTATGTTCCGCGTTCCCTGGGTAGACGATAAGGGACAGGTTCAGGTAAACACTGGTTTCCGCGTACAGTTTAACAGTGCAATCGGACCCTACAAGGGCGGACTGCGTTTCCATCCTTCCGTAAACCTTGGTATTATCAAATTCCTGGGCTTTGAACAGGTATTTAAAAATTCTCTGACAGGTCTTCCGATCGGCGGCGGTAAGGGCGGCAGCGATTTTGATCCGAAAGGCAAATCAGACCGTGAGATCATGGCGTTTTGTCAGAGCTTCATGACAGAGCTGTATCGTCATATCGGTGCAGACACAGACGTTCCTGCCGGTGATATCGGTGTGGGCGGTCGTGAGATCGGATATTTATATGGACAGTACAAGAGAATCCGCGGTCTGTATGAAGGTGTACTGACCGGAAAAGGCCTTACCTACGGCGGCTCTCTTGCTAGAAAAGAAGCAACCGGCTATGGTCTGCTGTACATGACCCGCGAAATGCTGAAGGAAAATGGCATTGAACTCGCAGGAAAGACTGCAATTGTTTCCGGTGCCGGCAACGTTGCGATCTATGCAATTGAAAAAGCATATCAGATGGGTGCAAAGCCTGTTACTGCCACAGATTCCACCGGCTGGATCTATGATCCGGAAGGTGTTGATCTGGAAGCATTAAAAGAGATCAAGGAAGTGAAACGTGCAAGACTTTCTGAGTACACCAAGTATCGTCCGAACGCGGAATATCATGAGGGCAAGGGCGTATGGAGTGTGAAAGCTGATATCGCACTTCCCTGTGCGACTCAGAATGAGCTGCAGTTAGAGGATGCGAAGGCACTGGTTGCAAATGGTGTGATCGCTGTCTGCGAGGGTGCTAACATGCCTACCACTCTGGAAGCTACCCAGTATCTGCAGGAAAATGGCGTTTTATTCGTTCCCGGCAAGGCAGCAAACGCAGGCGGCGTAGCTACCAGTGCACTGGAGATGAGCCAGAACAGCGAACGTTTGAGCTGGACATTCGAGGAAGTAGATGCAAAGCTGCAGCAGATTATGATCAACATCTTCCACAACCTGGATGATGCAGCCAAGAAATATGGCAAAGCAGGAAATTATGTTGCAGGCGCAAACATTGCAGGCTTCGAGAAAGTCGTAGACGCGATGAACGCCCAGGGTATTGTTTAATAAGTACGAAAAAGTCCCGCAGATGTTGAATCTGCGGGATTTCTTTTTTTACAGAATTTTCTGACAATGGTTCAAAAGGATACTCCATGCAGTGCGGTGAGAGACAGGTGAGCGACAGGTGAGAGACAGGTGAGCGACAAGGATTTGCAGGCAGCAGGAGAGCCGGAAGACCAGTCGATATGATAAAAATGGATATAGGCAGCAGGCACGGGAGCAAGAAAGAGATGCCCTTGCTTGACAGAAAAGAGGTCAGTGCATATGATTAAAAGTATCCTATAGGGAGATTATACTGACGTGCAGTCTTTCATACAGTTACGGGGGAATCAGACTATGAATAAAGCAATTGAGATATCGAAATACATTGTCAATTATGCGAACGAAAAAGGCCTTGATATAACCAATTTAAAACTGCAGAAATTACTTTACTATGTGCAGGCAGCTTTTTTGCTTTTAAGTGAGGGAAAAGAACCTTGCTTTTCGGATAAGATTGTTGCGTGGCTTCATGGTCCAGTGGTGGAAAACGTGTACTATGAATATTCAAAGTATCGCGGAGAACATATACCGAAACAAGAATCTGTGAGAAAAATAGTATATAAAAATGGCAAGTTTGACTTTGATGATATTCCTTTCTACGCAGATGATATACCAGAAAAGGACCGAATCATAATAGATCGGGTATTGGACGGATTACTGAAATATGATGCCTGGGAACTGGTCAGAAGAACGCATGAGGAACAGCCGTGGAGCCAGGTGAAAGAAACGAATGGAGAAATAGGAAGAGACAGCATTTATTCATATTTCAAAGAAGCAGGGCGGGGGAAAAGGATTTATGGAGACTTTACAGAAGGATGAAACACTGACAATCAGCGAACTTTTGAATTGTATTTCTAAGGCTACCGTGTATAATAATAGTACGGTAAAGCTGGCGTACGGAAGCCAGTAGCCATGTATTTGGCGTAAAGGCACCTAATAATAGGTGCCTTTATTTTTTACAAGAAAGATGTTCTCCTTTTGGAAATTTTGTATATTTTGTGGCTGCGCTCTTCATTTCTACAGCTTATTCACTTCCGTCAGCAGCTCCGCCATTGTCTTCTGGGTGTAAACACCCTTTGTGATGTCCAGCCCGGCGGAAACCTTGAAATTTTTCATTTCCTGATCGGAGATGGCATGCCCGATAATGATTTTCAGGCAGACGTTGTTCATGCCAACCTTGTCCGCCAGCGCGGCGAAGGTGTAGCGGCAGTCGTGGGGCAGATGCTGCAGCCCGAGCTTATTCATGACGGTGTTCCAGTTTGCGTTCTGGTAGGTCTTATAGGTATAGTGATTTCCAAATTTATTGTTGATCAGATATTTTTTGTCCGGATTGTATCGGTTCCGGATCAGCGGCAGCACCTTGTCACAGAGAGGGATCAGGCGGTCGTATCCATTTTCGGTTTTCAGACCGCCGACCATGTACCTCTGATCGAGGTGTACATTCTCTGTAAGTACTTCCAGCAGCTCTGTAGGGCGCATGCCGGTGTAAATGTATATCAGGACGATATCAACATTATTTACGACGTACAGGTTCTTCCAGAGCAGGTCGATTTCTTCGTCCGAGAAACGAGAGTGGATGGAAGTCGTGTTTTGCGTGTACTCAAAGGACAGATACTGTGTCAGATCTTGTTCAACAAAATCGTTTGCGACAGCGTATCCGTAAACGCCCTTCAGGACAGCACGCATGTTCCCGATGGTCGCCTTGCTCTGATGGTTGCGGGCATTCAGGCAGTCCTGCAGGTCGGATGCCCTGATGTTGATGATCTTCATCTGGTGGATCGGAGCAAGATGGCTAAACGCGATCTCGTAATTCCGCCAGGTTTCGTTCGCGAGCTTTTTCTTCAGGGACTTTTTGTAGACCTTCCACTTTGCATATAACTCAGCAAAGGTCGGTACGTCTGCATATTTTAAATGTTCCGGGACAACGCCGCCGTTGTTATACTCTGCGAGGTACTGCAGGGCAGATTCCCGCTTCTGGAAATATGCAAGATACTTCTGGCGCCGTCGGATGATGCCGTCAGGTGTTTCTTCGATGTAGGAGATGCGGACAGCGAACGGGGCGCGACGCTTTCCGGAGAGCTTAACGACACTGCCATAACCGTTAGGTAGCTTCATAATATCCCTCACTTTCTATAAAAGGTTAAAAAAGGGTATAAAAAATACACCTATGCAGGTGCAGGCATGTGTGGTATAATTTCTTTGCGTTGGGAGATTATACCGGCCACTTGGCCTGCATAGTTTCTGGGATTGTCCCGGTGTTGGTAGCACCGGGACTTTTTCATTTATAAAAAGAACAAATTTCTGATATCCAAGTACCATATGACACAATCAATTAAGACACCGAGTATGCTGAACAGATTGAAATAAAATACATATGGCAGTCGTTTGCGTATTTTCGAAAGACCACTGCATTGCTTTTGACAGGTACAATCGCTGGTTTTACAGTGGGTGCAAATATTTCGGTTTGTGATCCGTCCAACCAGATACATCATGAGAAAAATCGTATTGAACATCACGAGACCGCAAAGCAGGATAACCAAAACAACAAGTTCGTAGTTGGTGGCATTGTTTATCGATGTAATAGCGCTTCCGAGGAAGCTCATACCTCCAGAAAAAACAAATGCGATACCGGCGAATATGCTTAAAACAGAGATGACCTCAGTTTGCATGGAAGAAGCCTGCTTAGAGGCTGCCTCAAGGGATTCCTGGGCGGATGCCAGGCTTTTGGTCATGGAATCCGTTTTGGAAGAAATATCCTCGATCCTATGCTCATTCTGAGAATAATAGCTCCACCGGCTGATCTCGAGATTGAGGTGATCACATAATTTTTCAAGGATTGGATAAAGGCCGGTATAGCGCTTGTTGTTACTGACGTAATCATTTTCAACGAATACGCGCAGGGATTCCAGATTCTCAGACAGGTAGTCAATGCTGTAATCATTGTCCTGCCGGGCGATCTCAAGTATGATCGGGAAAAAGTCGGAGTAATTATGCCGAAATCCACCTTGATACAATAAACGGAGCTTGGAGGCTACTTCTTCCTTTTCCTCATCTGTTTCCAGTAAAGCTTTGGACAGGTGGTAAATATTTTCAGTTAGTTCATGCTGGCGTCTCGCCTTCTCCTTTGCAAGCATCAGGCACCCACTTCCTTTGAAATAATTAACGGGAAAGGAATGACTTTTCTGTTCCCAACGCCGTTTTGATAGGTCAAATCCCATGCAGAGCCGATAGCGTGTGTTCGATTTACAAGAGCACTTGCCGGGATATCCATATAGTTGGAAATAAGGCTGTTCAGCAGCAATGTATCCTGCGGCTCAAGGGCGGAGCTATAGAAAGAATAAATAGGACGACCGCCATAGGAGCAATATTGATAATAAACATCAGGGACGACGGGTCCGAGCTGCCATGCACAAATATCATCAAAAAACAGGTATTTTTTTGTTTCACGGTAGAAATCAGCCCATAAAAAATAGAGTACCTTTTGTAATTTCAGATTGCTGATAGGTTTTTCTGCCTGTGAACACTGTGTAATAACATAACGGGAAACATCCAGTGCCGTATACATTGATTAAATCCCTCCTTTGCAATCGATAATAAAAAGTACCCGTGGGTTTGTCACTTCCCGTATTGTGGGAGGATTACTGCCAAGGGTACATGTTAATACTGGTAATGACATCATTACATTAGTATTTTATGTCCCTCAGCAGTAAAAGTCAAGATTATAGCATGGTCCCGGTGTTGGTAGCACCGGAGCTTTTCTTTTGTTAACAAAAATATCTGATTTCGCCGAAGTACGTTTTCCAAAGGGAGAGGACATCTGCATTTCGTGCTTCAATCATTCTCATAATATTTCGAAGTGTTTTAGGGGGAATATGAGAATTATTGTTGCAAAGCAAACAATGTCCGGTGCTGGTAATCCAGATTTTAGTGGCATTTGCAATAGGCGAACCTTCCGCAACATGGACATGTACGGGTTCAAGAGGTTCATTCTCATTTGTCCAGAAATATATCCAGTATGATCCCATTCTAAAAACCTGAGGCACTGTCAAAACCTCCCTCCTGAGAAAATTCCATAATCAGGTGAGCAGTAGACCGGATAATTTCTTCAAATTTTTTTAAATCTTCATCAGAATACTGATAAACATCTTCCCATTTGTATTCGGGCAGCCAGCAGGTGGCATGACGGAAACAGCATTTTGCATCAGGAGTTTCGATATATACCTTGACGCGTCCATCGGGTTTCATTTCTGAGTGAACAATTTCAGTATCATCGTTCAGCGTCATAAAGGGGTACATCATAAAAAATCACATCCTTTCAGTTATTCAATAAATCAGCGATACAGATCACCAAATCAGCGTAAATTCCAGCGGCAACCGGTTGATCGAACAGATAGATCATTGGAGCTGCATCTTCTTCGTAATGGTACACGGTGGTACGTTGTTTTGCAGGATCGACGATCCAGTATTCCCGGACGCCGGCACCGGAATAGATCGTGTTTTTGATGGAGTAATCCATCCGACGGCTGGACGGCGATACAATTTCCACGATCCAGTCCGGTGCTCCGGTGCAACCCCGGTCTGTGAGCTTGCTGTGATCGCAGATAACGGATATATCCGGTTCCACCCAGTCTTTATCGTCTGCATCCAAATTGACGGCAAATGGGGCAGGATAGACCTGACAGGAGCCGTGATGATCGGCGATGTACTGACCGATCACACGGGTAAACTGGGATACAAGCCGCTGATGCATCCTGCTGGGCGGAGCCATGTTGTAGAGCTTCCCGTCGATCAGCTCAGCACGCTGCCCGTCTGGTAAGTTCCAATAGTCCTCAGATGTGTAGGTGTGTTGTTTCGGTAAAGGCATAGATAAGACCTCCTTTCAACGGATCAGAGCCTGTATATCATTAAATTAGGCTCAAATCTGATGTAATAATCTTTATATTTAATACCGGTACCGTATTTTTCACGGTAATATTTGAGCGTTTCAAGCAAAAATTCTTCTGTCACTTCAAGATATTCAGCCATTTCATATAAATTTCTGCAGTTATTCTGAAAAGCATCAATCAAACCAGATAACCCAACTAGATAGTTACCAGCCCAAATGCGTGCGCGGCGTTCCTGCTTGATGTCATCGGTAGTCTGCTGTTCGACAATACATCCGGCTCCGGTGCATAAATGACCGATTTCTTCGGAAAGAACGCAGGTCTTCTGAACATCAGACATGCCCGATCTAAGATAAATTTTTTCTCCTTTTACACGACCATCAAAAGTTTTAAAAGGCTTTTCTGTAACAGGAATACCTATTTTATCTGCCTCTATCAGAAGTTCTTCTGATTTCATGAAATCACCATCCAAACAAAATAGATTAGGGTGTGGTAAAGCGGATTTAGTCCAACATATTTTCATCAGCCTGACGGTCTTTTTCTGTAAATTCTACATCCGTTCTTTCGTGAGCTGCGTTGACCATCAGATCCGGATTCGTTTCTTTGATATAAGAGATGGAATGGATACTATTTCGTTGAATAGGAGCTGATTCAGTGCTTCGGATGTACTCTTTATCAAGAACGGTATCTACCATATCTTTCCCGTGTGGATCGAGATCACGGTATTTTTCTATTAGTTTCCATTCGTTGTCATCAGGAATAGAATAATCAGGTTGTACATTTGCAAATGTTTCTAATATGTTACTACAATTGTATATTTGGCATAATGCAAGTAACATATCAGCACTGGCGGCACGAGTTCCATTTTCGTAGCTGTACAAAGTTTTGTCGGTTATATTCAAATCGAATTCTTTCAGTCTTGTAAGAACGTCTTTTACGGATAAATTTTCCCGTTCTCTAAGTAAACGTAGAGTTGCCCCGAAAGATTTGTCGTTCATATGATCGCCTCCTTTTTCTACAATGTAACACAAAAAATTAGCACTGTAAATAAAATTTTCTCCTTTGTGTAGAAAAACAGCTTGACTTTCTACTGCTAGGAGAATATAGTAGAATCATAGCTACGCTAAGTAGAAAATGAGAGAGCGAGGTGAATGAAATGAGCTGTGTAACAAAAAACGTGGCAGAATTTGTAAAGGAAAAGGGATTCAATCTTTCAAAAATGGCTAGAGATACCGGGGTGTCTTATTCAGCCTTATATGCAAGTTTATATGGAACTGAGAGGAATAGGAGCTTAAGGGATGATGAGTTTTTAGCTATTTGCAGATTTATGCATGTTAATCCAATGGATTTTGCAAGCGGGATTAAAGAAGCAGAAAAAGACAATTAAAAATCCCCCTTCGATATGAAGGGGGGATAGAGATCAAGATGTAAGGAGGTTGAACACATGAAAAAGCAAGATGACGTTCTTGAAAAAGCCGAGAAAGCAAATCGGGATGCACAGGAAGCCGATCATATGGCAAACCTTGCAACGGTTGTAGCGGTTGTGGGGATTATTTCAGCTATTGTAGCCAACCTAGATAAGATATGGCTTTTTGTAAATTGGTTACGATCTTGTCTAAATTTATGAGGATCGTAAGGAATATGGAAACAACAGACAAAATAAAAGCATTGTTTGCTTTTATTTTAGCAACGACTGAGTTTTCTGCAGCCTCTTTGGCGATTTGCAGTGCTTGAGCTTGCTTTACGGAATCCATATATGAAAGTCCCTTAATGGTAACGAACGGGTCACTGACATATTGAACGTAAGGATCTCCGTTAATATTTCTGACGAAGTTATACCCTAAAAGAAGTTTATCTTCAATACATTGACATAACACTTCGTTGAAATCTTTCTCTGAAAATTCAGGGAAATCTTCCGATTGTGGTATGTGACCGGAAATAACTAATTCAAACAGTTTCACGACGAAGTTTTCATATTCGCCTTTTGTTTTAATCATTTTGAAGCCCTCCTTAAATAAAGGATAGCAAATGAAAGATCAGGGGGCAAGAGTGAATTGATTCCAAAGGAGGTTGAACAGATGTTTGAAACAAGGAGCGCCAGAGTAATTCAGGTAATTGAAATCAAAGCAGACCGAGGTCTTGGAACAAAACAAGACCCAGTAAGAGGAGTAACTCAATACTGGGACTTGGATGGAAAACTCTTGGCAGAGGTTGATACGATTGATCACTTAAAAATGGGAGATATCGAAGAGTCGATAGATCCATATTTGGGGAAATCAATAAGTAAATCAAGATAGCAGGAGGTGATGCACTGTGGAACATTTTAATGCTATAGAAGCGAACATAGCACAGATGAAATATTGTAAAAAAAATAATCTTCCGCATTTTGCACCGGAACAGTATTGCTGGAAATGCAATCAAGACATTTATGGGGAAAAAGGTAAAACAGTAAGATCAATGAGCCATAAATGGATAAACGGAATCAGTGTTGAAAAGGCAGGAAGCACCTTTATCACAGGATGCCCGTTTTGTAGTTGGTCGTATTGCGATTGAATTCGGTGAAAAGGAGAAGAAAGATGACAAAACAGAGATTTGAAGAGCTTACCGGAATCTATATAAGCGAATACCAGTACGGCATCATCGAAGAATTTTATCTGCAGGACGGATACAGTGAGGAAGAGTTTTGTAACCGTTACAAGAAAAATGAAAACGGCCTTGCCCAGAGCATCCAGAGGGTCACGGATATTGTGACAGCTCGGCATGAAGAGCGGATGAGAAAACAGCTGGAAGAGCAGCAGAGTGATCTGGACCGTTTGTTGGCAGCGAAGCCGGATCCAGTGATGGAGCGTGTGAAATGTAAGGATGCGGCGAAAGAACTGAATATGGACATCGTGGTGATGCAGTATCTCTTGCGGCAGGATCGTCTGCCGATCGGTTATGCCGTAAAGCGGGAGGGGAAAGGACGGGCAGAATATTACATCTACAGAGGACAGCTGGATGAATACAAGCGCCGCCTGCAGGGCAAAAGCCGCGGTAAAACAAAAGAGGAGGTCATGAAAATGATCTCCAAAGGACTGGTTTAATACGCGGTTAAAGAAGACAAAGTGAAAAGAGGATAAAACGTTGAAGAATAAAGGATTGGCAGCAGTCCTGCTGGCGGTATCCATCGCGTCAGCAGGACAGAACGTATACGCGGCGGAGCTTCCATATGAGACGCCGGAAGAAATCGCCGAAGAGGAATACTGGGACAGCCTGGAGCTGCTGGCGCTCTGCGTGGAAGCGGAAGCCGGCAACCAGGCTCTGGAAGGAAAGCGGCTGGTGGCAGCAGTTGTTTTAAATCGCGTGGAAGATCCGGACTGGCCGGACGACATTACGGCAGTGATTACCCAGAAGCATCAGTTCACATCCTGGGAAAATGGGGCGATTGAGCGGGTATGGGCGGCGGCAGACAGCAGCTATCTGGCAGTAAAGCTGGAACTGGAGCATAGATCCCGGAAGGATATCTATTATTTTACCGCTGGAGGTTATGGAAGGTATGGGATACCGCTGTTTCAGTGCGGCGATCACTACTTTTCCGGAAAGTAGGGATAAGAAAATGGACGAAAAAGATGTTTTAGGAATGTTGGGTATAATAGCGGCTGCGGCTTGGCTGATACTATTTATTCTGGCGTGTAGTATGGACAACACCGCCAGAATGGGAGATGTGTTAATACTCTCAGCTTTTGCGGGAGTGTTGGCTATGATTTTCTTTACGATATGTGATTAAAAAATTACGCACATAACAATAAAGGACATTGCCGAGATAGATGCAAAATATTTTATATTTTACCGCTGGAGGTTATGGAAGGTATGGGACACCGCTGTTTCGGTGCGGCGATCACTACTTTTCCGGAAAGTGAGGACAAATGAAAAAAAGAATTGACTGGTCAGACGTATATATGGCAATCGGAGCAGCGATGATCCCGATCGCGCTCATCCTGTACGAATTCGGCCTAATGTGGCTGCCGTCGGCAATGCTGCTTAGTTCAAGCATCGCTTTTGCGCTGGGGATTATGAACTGGGAGCGCGAGGAAAAAGAAAAACAGAGACGCCGGGACAGGGCGCGTAGAAAGTACGAGGATATCGCCTGAAAGGAATGACATGTTAAACGAAAAGGAAGTGGCTGGAAAGCTGAATGCCCTGGCGGCAGAGTTCCGGACGCTGATGGAACATAAGGAATACGCGAAAGCGAAGAATCGGTATGACACGGCGCTGAATATCGCAGTTGCGCTGGAGCTGCCGGAGCATACAAAAGAGGAATTGTTTGGAAAACGGGACGATTCGGGGCATTTGACGGAAAACGGATTGTTCTCGCATGAGCTTGTCCAGAAAGCCTATTACATGGTGGCGGTAAAAGGACAGGAGACAGGATAAAAAAGGGCAAAGAAAAGGCATGTGCTCCAACACATGCCAGCCGCCGAAGTGGCGATCAATAAACCTAGATATAGGATACCACTCCGGAATAAAAAAAGCAAGAAAAATGCGGAAAACAACCGCATTTCGAGCTTGATAAAACTATTAAGGATAGGGCAGGGAAACCGGAGATGGCATATACAAAAGTGGTGATACGGACGCGGCACGGGGATGTCGTGAGCGAATATCATTCGGCACGGTATGGTGCGCCGGGGGAGAAGCGGGAAAAGCGGAAAGCCCCGACACCGGAGCAGGTAGAAAAACAGAACCAGTGGCAGAAAGAGAAGAAGGCCAGGATCAGGCTGATGGAGTATTTCGACGAAAACGATTATTTCTCTACTTTGACATACCGGATAGAAGAGCGGCCGCCGGATATGGCAACGGCAAAGACAGATTTTGCCGAAGCTATGAAGATCATCCGTCGGGAATATAAAAAGCGCGGGAAGGAGCTTCGGTGGATCAGGAATATTGAGGTCGGGACGAGGGGTGCGTGGCACGTCCATATAGTAATTAACCGTATTGAGGACACAGACCTGATTCTGAAAAAGGCATGGCAACACGGGAAAGTCGTGAATCAGCTCATGTATGAGGCAGGCGGGTTCCAGAAACTGGCGGCATACATCACGAAGACGCCGAAAACCGATCCGCGCCTGCAGGAGTCCGATTTTTCTCTGTCACGGAATATGCCGCTCCCGGAAGCAGAGAAGAAAATCTATCTGCATTGGAAAACCTGGAAAGAAATCAGGGTGCCGAAAGGCTATTACCTGGACAAGGATTCCGTCCGGGAAGGGAAAAACCCGATAACAGGGCACAAATGCCGGTCGTACACGCTTTTGAAGATCCGACCGGAGGAGGAAAGGAGGGAACGCCGATGTCACCGAAGGTAAAAATCTACATAGAAACAGATATTCACGGTCCGCGGGCACGGGGCGGGAAGTACATGTACCTGATGGAAGCGATCCGGAACGGTAAGCCGGAAACACGCTTCGGATCTGGGGAGGGCTGTGAGAACGAAAATGGACTTGTGATCCGGGCGTTATGTGAGGCAATGGGACGGTTGCGGAAAAACTGCTCCGTTATAGTAATTACTGAATGCAACGCAGTTCGGAGCACCCTGCAGAATGACTGGATAAGGCAGTGGCAGGCATCAGGCTGGAAGAACGCCAAAGGAAAGCCGGTCAGCCACCGGGAAGCCTGGGAGCAGCTGGCTGGAAGGATGGAAGGACAGGAAATAACCGTAGAAGACGGGAAGGAACACAGCTACAAGAGCTGGATGCAGTCCCAGATGCAGCGGGAATGGAAAGGAGTAAAAGGAAAATGAAAAGTGAAACCGGGATCTGTATGTATTGCGGACAGGTCAACCAGATCGAGGTAGAAGATGGCAAAACTCTGACAGAAGAGGAAAAGAACACGCTTGCGACAAAGCGATGTACCTGCGAGCAGGCGATGAACGCGCAGGAGCAGGAAAAGGTCGTGTCGGATGCGGAACGGAATATTTCCGACCTGTTCCAGAAGGATATGCCGGAGGTGGAAGAAATCCTGCAGAAAGCGCTTCCGGCGGTGCACCGCGGGGAGATCAATTCGGTCACGCTGGACACGAAACGGAAGATTAAGGCAAAAATCTCCAAAACCTCAAAAGGAAATATCAAGGTGGATCGTACCAAGACAATGAAAACAACGCTGGAGAGCTGAAAAATACGATGGGCGGGGCGAGCCCGCAGAAGGAGGCACAAATGCTTTACGAGAAATTCGGGGAATTTGACAGCGCGGAGGAAATCAACGCTGCAGCTTTTGGACAGAAAGCAGAAGGCGATACAGATGCGATTTTTGTGATCGCGCAGGAAAACGGTCTGGACAGGGAGGATGCGCAGGACTTCATTGATGGCGTAACGCCGGAGTTGTGCTCTATGTTGTCGGCGGCGCTGGGAAAGCTGAAAGTGGAGTCCGCTGAGTTAAAGCCGGCAGAGATCATGGAGGACTGGTTATCCTACATCATGATCCGCTGTGGGGAAAGTATGGACATGGCGGCGGCAGTCCGGAAGAAAGGTAAGAGCTTAAACGGCTGTATCGCTGCGCTGCTGAAATGGTCGTTTGGCAATCAGCATCCGGTAGACAAAGAGATTTTAAAGGCAGCAGGCGTCAAAGCCAGTCGCTGTACACTCGGAATCCCTGGAATGGCGACGGCGCGCCAGATCATAACAGAATATTATCTGGGAAAGTAGGCGGACGGCATGAAAAGAAAAGCGCTTGAGAAAATCCCGTATCTGACACTGCCGAAAGTAGTCCGGAAGCGCACCGCAAAGTATGTCGGCGTGACGGCTCTGCAGGAGATCGCCGGGGAACAGCACCTGTTTCTGGAGGTATACAGGAATCGCGAGGATGCAAAAGAAATCCCGTTGGTTCGGACCGTGCTGACGAAAAAGGACTTTGGAAACTATTTTCCGGAAGCGGATGAGTGGACAAAGCAAAAAATCGAGCTGGACCACTATTATGACAGAGGGCTGATTTGGAATGAGCCGGAAGACCGGAAGGATTTTTACAAGACAGCTGCAGTAAAAAATGTCCTTCTGAGTGAAGAGGATCTGGGAAGGATCAGGAAAATCTGTACAAAGCCAATCTGGAGGGAAGAAAGATGGTGGGAATACATCTATGGGCATGAAAACAATATTGTACTGACAAAACGGCGGGAAGCAGAGAACAGGAAGTATGAGCGTAGGCAGCGGGCATTAAAAGACCGGGCGGAGCATACAGAACCGCTCCCAGAGCAGTTGATCCTGGCTCGGGCACATCGACTGTATTTCCACGAAAGACACTACCTGTACTACAAAAAGCGTGGATGCCGTGCACAGATTGCATGTAGTAAATGCGGGGGTGTCGCGGACATCCGATGGAAAAGCGGGATCTCCTACGAATCCCAGTTTGAGCATCTGGAAGAAGAACCAAGGCAAGGAGATTTCGGAACGTGTCCGATGTGCGGGACACGCGGGGAGTACAAGTGCCAGGGAAAGGTCCACGGAGAGCAGGAAAGAAAAATTCATCTGTTCCTCGGCCAGAAATACAAAGAGGTTGGAATGGTATTGAGATATATTCAGGTGTCTAAAATCTGGCGGCTGGGGTTGATCGCCGGTGAAAAGGGATTGGAAATGCACAACGCGAGCGAAGAGCTCTCCGGAGTGGAAATTGCAAGGACCTATTTTTATCCGGGAGAAAAAATTCAGACGGATTATCACAAGCACAGTTATGTCGATGGAAAGGACTTCTGGGATGACTGCAACCTGTATGAATGTGGGAATATCAACATTGAAGCCGCGCCGATTATGGCAGAGACATACGGGCAGCTGCAGGGGACGATCTTCCAGTACAGTGCGATCCGGGAATATGCCGCCCAGGTAAGCGAGTTTAACCCGGCAGATTATTTTAGACGATATATGCAGACACCGCAGCTGGAAATGCTGGTCAAGATGGGGCTGACGGAAGTAGTAAAGAAGCTGATCCGCTGCGAATACGGAATTGTGAATAATGAGTCTGCAAAGAGACTGGATCAGTTTCTCGGAATCCGGAAAGAGCATATCAGACTTTTGATCAGAAAGCACGGTGACATTCCGACATTGGAAACGCTGCAAACGGAAAAAAGAATGAACGCAGCGTGGACGGAGGAGGAAATAGAACAGCTGACAGAAACGCAGCTGGGGCGCGGACAGTTGGAAATCGTGTTGACATATATGAGCCTCCGACAGTTGCTGAACCGGGTGCAGAAATATTCCGGGTGCGTTTACGGGACAGGCCTCCGCTGCGCTGTGGACATGCTTCGAAGTACAGCAACAACGTATATTGACTACCTGACCATGAGGCAGGCATTGGGATATGACATGACAAACACCGTTTATCTGCAACCCAGGAATCTAGGGGAAGCGCATACGGCAATGATTGCAGAGCAGAACCAGAAAGAAGTGGATAAGCGGATGACGGAGGTTGCGATCCGGTTCCCGAATATCCGGATAAATTACAGGAAGCTAAGAAGACAGTATTTCTGGGAAGACGAAGCGTTCCTGATCCGCCCCGCCAGGTCGGCGGAAGAGATCGTGACAGAAGGCAGGCTGCTGCATCATTGCGTGGGCGGGGACAATTATCTCCGGAAGCACAATGAGGGCGAGAGCTATATTTTATTCCTGCGGCAGCAGGAAGCACCGGAAATCCCATATATCACAGTGGAGATCGATGAAAAACAGCATCGGATCCGGCAGTGGTACGGCGCACATGACAGAAAGCCGGACGAGCAGCGGATGCAGAAATGGCTGAACGACTATATAGACCGGTTAAAAAGTGGAACATTGGGAGAAGAGAAAGTAGAACTTCAGGAGGCAGTGTGATGGAGATTTTGAATTATAAAAAAACGGAAATCCAGAACAGTTATGTGGATTTTAAGGCATCAATGGATGCAGTAGTGGAGCGGGTTGAGGAAGGATTTGTACAGATCGGCTATTACTTAAAGATTGCACGGGACACACATGTGCTGCAGGAGTCAGGCTACAAGAGTGTAACGGATTTTGCCGCCGCAGAATATGGTCTGGACAAGTCGGCGGTATCCCGGTTTATTGCGATCAATGACCGGTTCGCAGAGGACGGATATTCAGACCGACTGAAAGATCAGTATCGGGGAATGGGGCGCGCGAAGTTATCCGTTATGCTACTGCTCCCGGAAGAAATCACGGAAGAGTTGACGCCGGACTATAGCAAGTCGGATATTCAGAAGATCAAGGATGAAGTGGAGGAGGAAAAGAAAGTCACGGATCTTGAAGTGATGATGGAACAGCAGGATTTTGACGCAGAACTTTTGGACAATAACCTGAAAAGGGCGATGTACCAGCTGGGACATGACATTCCAGAGCTGCACCGGAAGATATGGAATGTGTGGCAGATATGGAATGGGTGGCAGCAGACGAAGTGGCCGGGGCTTTCGCGGGAGATCATGGACATTCTGGCACCTGCGGGCGAAGGAATGCACAGCGTCAGGGTGGCTGGGATCGGACGCCTGATGATTACCCTGCACGGCGCAGATCAGGACATTGCGCTAATCAATGTCCGGTCCGGGGAGAAAGAAAAATATTCCTGGGATGACATGATAGAAGCAATCGGCCTCCTGATGAAGGGAGACACGCCGGAAGAAAGCTGGGCAAAGACCTACGGCGAAAACAGCTCAGTTGCACCGGTGCAACTCGATCCGAAGTCAAAAGTGACGAAAGCGGCAGAGCCGAAACCGGGAAGCCAGGGCACGGAAAAGAGTATTCCGGAAAATGAAGAGCAGGAAGAGATGGACCAGGAAGAGGCAGAGCAGGCAGCAGGCGTTCCGGAAGAGATCGGGCCGGAACAGCTTCCGCGCGGAACATCCAAAGGGGACGGGATTTCATGGAAAGAGCCGGAGGAAAAGAAAGAATTTAGGGAAGAACTGCCAAAGAAGGATGCGGAATACCGCGTGCCGATCGGCAGCAACCTCTTGAAAGATATTCGTTCCGGACAGCGCTTTCTGATCCTGCGGACAAAAGATCCGCTCTGTGTTGAGAATATTATCCATCTGTTCGGGCAGAAAAACGGGGAAGAGACTGGTATTGAGATCGATATCCAGATCACACACCTGATCAAAGACCACGGCGGACTTGTGCCGGGGTATGTGGCGTTCCAGTTCGAAGTCATTCCGGCAGCGCCGGGGCAGATCCCCGGACAGATGGAGATCGAGGACATGGAAAAGGAGGAAGGAGTTGAACCGGAGAGTGGCGAAGAAACTGACGCGGAAGCTGGAGTACACGGCGAAAGCGCGGAAAGCGATACATAAGCGGGATGGCGAAAGGTGCGTCTTCTGCGAAATGGAATATCACATGGAGCTGATCCACGGATCGGGAGGCGGTCTGCAGATCATGCACATCGTCCCACGAGCCCAGCTGGGAATGGGGATTGAAGAAAACGGCGTCCTGGGCTGTGTAGAACATCATGCGCTGATGGATAACGGCAACAAAGGTCTGGAAGGCGAAATGCGGGAGCTGCTGAAAGCGAGGATGCGTTTTCTGTATCCAGGATGGACGGAAGAAAAGGTAACTTACCATAAGTGGGATGGTTGAAACACCTGAAGAAACTGTAAACGACAACAATGCTAAATATCACGGAAAAAAACAGGCGGGGCAGAGTCCCCGCCGGGGAGGTGTCAAATGCTTCCGATACGGGAATATTTGCCGGGAGAAAAAATAAGAGTACGTGATCCATTGAACGAACGCGAGGAACGGAAAAAGGTGGAATGGATCAGGGTGACGGTTATCAAACAGTATCCGCATTGGGTGCTGGTCAGAAAAAAATCCGGAATGCGGTTTGGAGTAACGAATGCGGAGCTGTTCTGTGCGCAGTGGACGGGAAAGACGTACACAAAAGACGGGACGACGAAAGAGATTTCAGAAAGCAAACGGAAGTTTCCAAAATTAAACTTCGGAAATGGGTGATAACCATGAAAGGCGTAGCGTGTGCGTACCGGATTTATAAAAAGGGCAGGTACATTGGAACGTTTCAGGCGACGGGCGTAGAAGCGGTGACAGGGATTCCGAAAGGACGCGTCAATCGGTACGCAAGGGAAAAGAAACATTACAAAGGCATGTACTTATTTGAAATCGCCGGGGATGCAAAGAAAGCCTGATCGGCCGGACGGCGGGGATGAACTGAAAAATGGAAAAGAATAGTCGGAGGTGGAGCGATGCGGACAAGATATATGGTGATGATGGCAGCAGGGATGCTGATATTGGCAGCAGTCCTGGTATATAAGATCGGAGAGGAAATAGTAATATCAAAAGATATCAGCAGGGTTGGGAGGAAAGACAGTGGATACAAAAAGAATGTATAAAGCGGAAAATATTGACACAGATAAGGCTCTTAAAGCGATTGATAAGTCAAGAGTAATGCAGGAAAGAGCCTCACATCTTAGATCGGAAAAAGAAAGATCTTACATGGAGGGATTGAACAAAGGACTTGATATTGCTGAAGATCTTTTTAAATGCACAGATTATGAGAAGACGGAACAAGAAGCAACTTATACAGATGGTGTCTGTGATGCATTCTATGAACTTGGAAAAGAACTTGATATACCGACTCAGGATATAAGGGACAATATATCATCTGTGGATGAAGCATGTGCCTTGTTTGCAAACAGGATTCGGGAAGCAATAGCAGGAGATAAGGATCATGAGCCGTTGCCAAACTGAAAGAGGTCAAGCCAATGTCAAAATGTGTAGTATATCAGTCCGGTGGTTTTACAAATGACGGGATCGGATATAGGAAATTCAGTTTGGAAGAATTGGAGGAAATGAAAAAAGAAAATGTTAAGAGTAGAAGCACAGGGATGTTCGTACAAAGAGTTTCTGGAATTGGAAGAAATAAGCAGGAAATCAGAAGAATATGAGACGCTTATGGGTTTAAACTGAAAGTTTAGTGGAGGAAGTATGAGCAAAACACACGAATTAAAAATATATCCTAAGTATTTCAAAGCAATTTTGGATGGGAAAAAGACATTCGAAATCAGAAAAGATGATAGAGATTTCCAGGTTGGAGACAGCATTGTTTTAAAAGAATGGGATAATATTAAGTATTCTGGCAGAGAAATCCAAGCAATAATAAAATATATGCTTGATGATGCATTTATCGGATTAGCAGAAGGATATGTAGCCTTTTCGTTTGGCATTTTAAAAATAATAGACAGGTAAACAGGAATTTAAGCAGCTTCTATGCATGGGCGACGGAGGAGAAAATTATTCAAAAAAATCCCATTCTGAGAGTTCATAAAATAAAAAAACAAAAGGTTCGCAAGGAAGCTTTGACAGAGATGGAAATTGAACGACTCCGGATGGCGGCTGACGGAGAGATGCAGAAGATGATGATTGAAGTATTGCTTTCAACAGGCTGCAGAGTGACAGAGCTGGTAAATATTCGGATTGATGAAATACAGAAAGATGAAATCACGGTACATGGAAAAGGGGAAAAGGACAGAAAAGTATACCTGAACGCAAAGGCAGAGCTGGCAGCACAGGTTTATTTGGCAAAACGACGGGATGAGAATCCATATCTGCTTCCAGGAGCAAAGAACATGCGGGAACGAAAGGGAATGGATAGGAAAGAGTCACGGAAAAACTGGTGGATGGATAGAAACAATCTGACTGAAGGGCACATAACAACCTCTGCGGTAGAAAGTACGATGCGGACAATTGCGGATAGAGCGGAGGTAGAACAGGCGAATCCGCACAAATTCCGCAGGACATGCGCAACGCTTGCCCTGCGGCGTGGCATGCCAATTGAACAGGTGTCAAGGATGCTCGGGCATGAGGAAGTCAGTACGACACAGATTTATCTGGACCTCAAGGAAGAAGATTTAAAGAGGTCACATGAAAAATATGTAGTATAGCAAAAGGAGTGGTACAAATGCAGCAGATACCAAGAGACAGCTGGCAGATGATCCAGAAAGTCATCCGGAGATATCCGGAAAATATTGAGCTGTACAGAAATAAAAGGGAAGAGCTACTGGAAAGTTCGCCGTCACAGGACGGGCTTCCGCGGGGAAATCTTCCGGCGAACAAGATGGAGCAGGCGGTGATCGAACTGAACTCTCCATACATGCAGAGACTGCAGCGGGAAATCGAAGCGGTAGAAAAAGCATACGAGAAGGTAAGGGAGGAGCACAAAAAGATCATCCGGATACGATTCTGGTCTGATCGGTACAAAAACATGCCGTACATGTGGATGACACGGTGTGCCAGCTATTCCGAGAGACAGATGCGGCGAGTGTGCAAGGCTTTCATCAAAGAAGTTGGAAAAAATCTGGGCGAATTATAAAAGATGGCCGCTTTTTTCATGTCAAGTGTGATAATATAGTAGCATGTTAAGTGTTGAGAGATACTTAACAGCCCCGCCCATCAAAGGCACTGCGAGTTGGCAGTGCCTTTTTGCATACGGACCTTTAGCGCAGCTGGTCAGAGCAGCCGGCTCATAACCGGCAGGTCCCGGGTTCGAGTCCTGGAAGGTCCATCCGTCAAAGGTACTGTGAGAGGAAAATTTTCCAATGCGGGGCTGACGAGCGCATGCGTTCGCTAGTTTTGGAAAATTTTTTTAGGTCATTTCGTTCGTTTGGGCAGGAGGGTAGACGTGGATGATGTGGATAAGTTGGAAAATTACATACCGTCCTGCGAGGTTGCAGACATCATCGGAAGGGACGTCCGAACCGTACAGAAGCTGACAAAGGACGGAACATTGACCTGTGAGAAGAAAAAGAATAAAAATCTTTACAATTTGTACACGGTCGTTCGGGAATACTGTGACTATGTGGCGAAATTGGGAAAGAAAAAGATTTCGTCAGTTGAAGAAGAAAAGGCGCTGGAGGAGGTCCGGATCAAACGGGCAAAAGCGGAGCTGGCAGAGCTGGAAATGCAGGAGCTGAAAGGAAAACTGCACGCAGCAGAGGATGTGGAGCAGATGACATCGGATCTTGTGATGGTCATCCGCTCTTCTTTTATGGCGCTGCCCGGCAGGGTGGCGGTGGAGCTGGCTGGAATCAACGACGCAACAGAACTGTCGGAACGCCTGAAAACAGAAGTCAATGCGATATTGGAGGATCTGTCAAATTATGAATATGACCCAGAGGAATATAGAAAGCGGGTAAGATACAGAAGAGGCTGGATCAGTGAGGAGCGGGACGACGAATGATGAGCAGTTAGAAAAAATCAGAAATCTGAATAAGAGTGTCAGAAAGGCGGTTTTGAATTTTAAGCCGCCGGAACAGCTGACGGTATCGGATTGGTCGGACAAATACAGGAGGCTGTCAGCAGAAAACAGTGCAGAAGCCGGACCGTGGCGGACGTCCAGGACACCGTACCTGAAAGAGATCATGGATGCGTTCACGGATCCACGTGTGCACCGGATCGCGGTCGTGGCATCGTCCCAGGTCGGAAAGACCGAAATGGAAATGAACATGATGGCGTATATGATCGACATCGATCCGGGACCTGCTATGTTTGTGCTGCCTACAGTGGATAATGCGAAAGACATCTCAAAGCGGAGAATTGCACCGATGATTCGGGACACGAAGCCGCTGCAGAAGAAAATTGCGACGTCAAAAAGCCGTGACAGCGACAACACACTGCTGAAAAAGGCGTATCCGGGCGGCATGCTGACCATAACCGGTTCTAATTCCCCGGCGGCGCTTGCATCTGTGCCGTGTCGGTATGTGTTCGGCGATGAGCGGGATCGATGGGCAAAGGATGCCGGCGGGGAAGGTGATCCGTGGGGACTGGTGGAAGCCAGAACCATCACGTTCTACAACTACAAGATGATCGAAGTTTCGACGCCGACCATAAAAGGGCATAGCGCGATCGAAAAATCTTTCGGTCGTGGGACGCAGGAATACTGGTCTGTAAAATGCCCACACTGTCACGAATACAGTTTTGTTGATTTTGACCACATTCGGTACGAAGCCCACAGAATCGGGGAAGGAAAAGAACGGCATTACATTGTCGATGATGTAAATTATGCCTGTCCGGAATGTGGATGCAGCATTTCGGAAACGGAAGTAAAGAAAGCGCCCAAAAAATGGATTGCAAAAAATCCGGAAGCATATGCGAACGGAATCCGGTCCTTCTGGATAAACGCGTTTTCGAGCCCGTGGATGGCATGGAAGAAAATTATACTGGAATACCTGGAAGCACAGGGAGACCCGCAAAAAATGAAAACGGTTTACAATACACTGTTTGGCCAGCTATGGGATGAACAGACGGAAACAGTAGATGAAGATGAAATGCTGGAACGCAGGGAAGAATATGACGCGGAGCTACCGGAAGGAGTGCTGTGCCTGACCTGCGGGGTAGATACACAGGACAACAGACTGGAGTACGAGGTTGTCGGATATGGCCGCGACCGCGAGACATGGGGAATCGAAAAAGGATTTATCATGGGGAAGCCACTGGAAGACGATGTGTGGGAGCGCCTGGATGGCATTATCGACCGGACATGGAAGTTCAAGAACGGAAAAGGACTGAAAATTTCCGTTACCTTCGTAGATTCCGGCGGACATTACACGCAGGAAGTGTATGAAAACTGCAGAAAGCGCCTGATGAAGCGCGTGTTTGCGATCAAAGGACGAAGCGCGGAAGGTGTGCCGTATATCGGAGTACCGAGCAAAGCGAAAATCATGAGAGATGGCGTAGTGGTTGGCACTACGCCTCTTTACATTATCGGGGTTGATGCAGGAAAGGAACGAATCTATTCCGACCTGATCGCTGATAAAGAGCAGGTTCACAGGTTTCATTTTCCGAAGAATGAAGGAAGAGGTTATGATTCCGATTTTTTCAACGGATTGTTGTCCGAGAAAATGGTCTACAAAGTGACTGCAAAAGGCGGTGTGTGGAGATGGGAGAAGCTGGAGGGACATAACCGAAATGAAGCGCTGGACTGCAGAAACTACGCAAATGCGGCATTTTATGCGTTAAAGCCGAATCTGGACACATTGTACCAGAAATTGAATGATATTGAACCTCAGAAACCGGTGGTAAAGCCGAGAAAGGTATTTCGGAAACAACCAGGCAGGAGGATAGAGCGGAATGACTGGTAAAAAAGAGAGACTGAAAAAGAAAATTGAAGATAAAACCGTGCGGCTGCAGATGTACAAAGACAAAGAAGCTTATATGCTCTCCAAAAGCGGTATAAAAAGCTACGGGATCGGCAGCAGGAGCACGGAGCGCTATAACCTCGATCTGGCGGAGATCAGGAAAGCGATTGATGAGCTGGAAACGGAAATCGAAGAGCTGGAAAACAGGACAGAGGGGATCAAACCGAGAAGAGTTGTCGGGGTAATCCCGCGAGATTGGTAAGGAGCGAAGATGAGCGGAATAGTGATTTTCCGGGGAAGCGGGAAAGGATACGGAGAAGCAGGTGCATCATATCGGAGAAGGGCGTTAAGGGGATTTAACGCGAAGTCGGGAAGTACGCGGGAAGACATCGACCTGAATAACCAGATACTTCGGGAACGTGCCAGGATGCTGTATATGGCAGCGCCGATCGCGAGCAGCGCCATTAAGACGCCGCGGACGAATGCGATCGGGATGGGTCTGAAAATGAATCCGAAGATTGACCGGGAAGTATTAAGGCTCGGAGCGGAAGAGGCGGATTTCTGGGAAAAGAAAACGAAAGCGGAATTTGCCCTTTGGGCAGAGGACAAAAGTGCCTGTGATGCTGCCGGAATGAATAATTTCTACGGCCTGCAGCAGCTTTGCTTCATGTCCTGGTTGGTTTCCGGGGATGTTTTTATCCTAAAGAAGCAGCGCAAAGAAACGAAATGGCATCCTTATTCCCTGCGACTGCAGGTGATCGAGGCGGATAGGTGTGCGACACCGGAAAGCACGGGAGTGCTCCACGTAACAGAAGCAAAATGGGGTAAGAATACCATTCACGACGGAGTCGAGGTAAATCCGGACGGAATGGTGGTGGCATACCACTTCCGAAACAAACATCCTTACGAGATCACGACGGAGGATTTAAAGTATACCAGGGTGCTGGCATATGGCGAAAAAACTGGTTTGCCAAACGTGATGCACATCATGAACGCCGAACGTCCGGAGCAGTATCGCGGAGTGACTTATCTGGCGCAGATCATCGAACCGTTGTTGCAGACCAGACGCTACACGGAAAGCGAGATCACGGCGGCAATTGTAGAAAGCTTTTTCACGGCGTTTATTAAGACAAAGACGGATAAGGACGAGTTCCCACTCAACGAAGTAGGGGAAGTCGGAGAACAGCAGGCGAGCTATGATCCGAACGAATATGAGATGGGGCCGGGCAATGTAGTATACTTGAATCCGGACGAAGATGTGCTGTTTGGTGATCCGAAGCGCCCAGCATCTGGTTTTGGAAGCTTCATGAAAGAAATGTGTGTGCAGATGGGCGCAGCATTGGAAATCCCACACGATATCCTGATGAAGGAGTTCAACAGCAGCTATTCCGCTTCCAGAGGAGCGTTGCTGGAAGCATGGAAAGCATTCCGGATGTATCGACAGTGGTTCGTCGATGATTTTTGCCGCCCGGTGTATCTATGCTGGATTGCGGAGGCTGTGGCGCGTGGAAGAATTTCAGCACCGGGCTTTTTCTCTGATCCGCTGATCCGGAACGCGTGGCTGGGCTGTGAATGGATTGGACCGACACAGGGACAGTTAGATCCTGTGAAGGAAGTGACTGCGGAAATTATGTCTGTAGGAGCTGGATTCTCGACCAATGCGGATTCGTCTATACGGATCAATGGCTCGGACTGGAACCACAACATGGATCAGCTCAGCCGGGAGGAAGAAAAGCGGCGTGAGGTCTTCGGGACAGAAGAGCAGGCGGCACTGAAAAACACGATTCAGGAAACGATCAGGGATTCTATGCGGGAAATGATGCAGGAATCCATGCAGGAGGAAAAACGATGGAAACAGGAGTAAGGATCCGGAATGCGACCGGTACGATGCTGGCGGGAACAGTACAGAAAGCCTACGACTTTCTGGAGCTGGACAACAACGAACTGGAAATTAACATGTATGGAGAGGTTGTAGAAAGCGTTCCAGTGGACTGGTGGACTGGAAAACCAACAGAGGGGCTGTACATCTGCGAAAAAGATTTTTTAAATGACCTGGAGCAGTACAAGGAAAAATCCAAAATCACGGTCCGCATCAATTCGGTGGGAGGAGATTTATACGCAGGATTGGCAATTGCAAACCGGATGAAAGATCTGGATGCGGAGGTGATCACGATTGCAGATGCCCTGTGTGCGTCGGCTGCAGTTGCGATTTTCGAGGTGGGGAATACGCGAAAAGTATATTCTGGCAGTCAGATCATGATCCATGAGCCTTCCTGCTACATTTACGGCAGGTATGATGTGCAGGGAATCAAAAAAGTTGCAAAGCAGCTGGAGGCAGGAAAGAAATCGCTGGTAAAAACCTATCAGGAACGCACCGGACGGTCTTCGGATGATCTGGAAAAGATGATCGCAGAGGACAGCTGGATGACGGGACAGGAAGCGATCGACGAAGGGTTTGCGGATGAGCTTATGGAAGGAACGGTGGATGCCGGAATCACAGAGGATAAAAAGGCTGTGATTTCGAACGGAGTCCGGTTCCCGGCAGAAGCTTTTTTCAGCATGCCGAAGAACTTACGGGTTATCAAGGCAGATCCCGGTATGAGACCGGATGCGATACAGAATAAAGGAGGAAATGAGAAGGTGAACAAAGAGGAACTGAAAAAAAGTGATCCTGAACTGTATAATTCTATCCTGGCAGACGGGAAAACAGGGCAGGACGATGCGGTGAAGGCCGCGGTAGATGCAGAGAGAAAGCGGATTCAGGAGATCGACGAGATTGCGGCGAGCATCGGGGACAAGAAGCTGATTGAAGAGGCAAAATTCGGAGAAACACCGATGGATGCAAAAACGCTCGCTTTTGAAGCACTGAAAAAACAGAAGACACTTGGCAATCAGTTTTTGAGGAACCAGGCGGAGGATACCCAGAATTCCGGCGTGGACAATGTGACGCCTGAACCGAACGCCGGAACGAAAACAAAAGAGGAACAGAAAGCGCAGGATATCCGGGACGGCGCAGCAATGATTGCCGGAATCCAGAAAGGAGATAAAGCATGAGCTGGAAGGGAAGAGAACAGGTAGGAAGCTGCACGCAGGATAACCTGATTGCAGGGAGCAGACATCCATTGGATATCTGCCAGGTAGTAATTAAAGCAGGTCAGAATTTAAAACGTGGGACGCTGCTGGAAGAGGATACGGAAGCAGGAAAATATGTCATCCGCGGAACCAATACGGATGCAGAGCCGGAGTACATCCTTGCAGACGATGTGGACGCGACAGCGGAAGACACCGTTGGAACGGCATATCGTTCCGGAGAATTTGCGGAAAATGCTCTGATCGTTAAGGAAAAGTACGAAATCACAGAAAAAGACAGAAAAACCCTGAGAAATGCAGGGATTTTTCTGAATCAGGTCATGCTGTAGGAGGATTTAACATGATTGACATTTATAACACAGAAACAATGATTGCCGGTTTGCAGCTTCTCCCGCCGAAGCCGGTATTTTTACGCAACAGATATTTCCCGTCCGATGATACCACGATTTTTGCGACAGAAGACGTGCTGGTAGATATCAAGGACGAATACCAGAGAAAAATGGCACCCTGCGTAATCGAAAGAAAAGGCGGTATCATGGTTGGCAGGGAAGGATACAAGACCGATCGTATTAAACCGGCGAATGTGGCACCGAAGAGAGCGCTGACAATCGACAACATCAGGAAAAGACAGTTTGGAGAAACCCTGTTTTCCAGACGCAAGCCGGAAGAGCGTGAAGCCGCTATTCTGCGTCAGGATCTGGTGGAGCTTTCGGACATGATCGACCAGAGAGAAGAATATATGGCGTCGAAGGTGCTGTTTGAGAATGGTTATACAATGCGCCACTATGCGGATGAGTATGGCGGCGACAAGTACGAAGAATTTGAAGTGCATTTCTACGAGGAGGATCAAAATCCATCCGTGTATGTGCCAGCTGCAGCTTGGAATGCTGCGGATGATAAATGGTACCAGGACCTGACAGCGATGGTGAGATCCCTGAAAAGAAGAGGTGTGCCGGTTACGGATGTACTGATCGGAAGCAGCGTTGCAAATGAACTAATGAAAAATGATTTCCTGCTGAAAATGCTGGATAACAGACGAGTTGAGATCGGCAGGATCGAACCGACTGAGCTGGCAGCAGGCGCGACAAGCTACGGAAGGATTATCGTAGACGGAACGGCGCTGGAGCTGTTGTCTTATTCACTGCAGTATCTGGATGAGGACGGAAAAGTGAAGAGCTTTGTTCCGGAAGAATCCATTGCAGTCACTGCTCCGAACACCGGAAAATTCCTGTATGGCGCAGTAACACAGATGGAAGAATCAGACAGGGAGTTCCATACCTACATGGCAAAACGCGTACCGCATCTGGTAACTGACGTGGAAAATTCTATCCGTAGCATTACAGAGAAATCGAAGCCGCTGGCAGTGCCGAACATTAAAAATTCTACGATTTCTGCAAAAGTGCTGTTCTGATGCAGAAAAATGGGAAAGGGGAAACAGATGAAAATTAAAATAATGATCGGAACATTCGGAAAAGATGAGGGCGGATGCGTAGTGCCGAAGACACCGGAAGATCCGCCATTTGAAGTGGATAGCGCAACAGGGAATCGCCTGATCGGACTGGGCGTTGCCATTGCTGCAGAAAGCACAGAAGAACCGGAAGAAGACGATGATATGAAAGAGGATGACAGTCTGGAAAACATGAGCCTTGCGGAATTGAAAAATCTGGCAGAGCAGATGAACCTGAAAAAGACCGGGAGCAGACAGGAGCTGATCGACAGGATTCTGGAAAGTGCGGAAAACGCGGATACGGTCTTTGAAGATGATGATATGCCGGATATGATTCCGGCTGATCCGGAGTAAGCATGAGTGATTTCAAGGATATGGTTCAGACGGATATCAAGGAAATTTTCCTCAATTTTGATGAATTTGGAGAAATCCATACGATCAATGGAGAAGAGGTCCTGATTATCATTGATGAAAATGAGCTGACGGAGCGCGAAAAGAGGATACGGGCAAAAGACGGGGAGTTGCATCGAAAGCAGCTCCTTTTCTATGTGTCTGCGAAAGACTTTGGGGCACTTCCGTCTCCAGGAAAATTGCTGGTTCTGGACGGAAAGAAATATACTATCACAGATGCGGAAAATGAAATGGGCATCTATTCCATCAGCTTGGAGGCGAACCGGTCATGATTGTACATATTGCGCCGTATGAGGCGTCTTATCAGGCGATCGAAGAGCGCCTGAAAGAGATGGGAAAATCCAGTGAAGTAAAGTCGGTAATCCAGAAAGCTATAAATGAAACGGCGAAGGAGACGAAAGAACGCTTATACAAGGAAACCCGGTCGGATTACACTATCAAGGCATCCAATTTCAAGAAGTCTGATGTAAAAAAGACATCTGCGGCAAAGAGCCGGCTGGAAGCGACAATTCAGGTGACCGGGAGGATGTTAGGGGTAAAAGCCTACAAAACCAGAAAAAACGGGAAGCGGAAAGGTGCGCAGGCGAAAGTCCTTACGAGCAGCGCGATGAAGGAACTGACCCTGGAATCCGGTGGCAAAACGTATAAAGCGTTTAACGCAAAGATGCATTCCGGACACGAAGGAATTTTCCGGCGTATTCCGGGAAGACGGAATAAAAAGGGAAAAGAAAAAATCGGAGAGATAATGTCGATTGCGAAAGCCCAGGCAGCAGGAAAAACCTACGAAAGACATGAAATGTATGCGGAACTGCAGGAAGAGGTTGGCTATCAACTTTTGAAGCACATGAATGCAGTGATCGGAGGGTAATATGACGGCGTATCAATTGCAGAAGGATTTATGCGCGGAAGTGGAACTAGTTTTGAAGGATATGCTGTTTCCAGATCCGGTCGGAAATCTGGTAAATATGAAAGCATACAGCCAGAATCTGCCGAAACGGGAACAAAATATTACCATCGGGGAACTGATGGAAGAGGATGAGGCGGATGACGGAAAAGACCCGTATCCGTTCTGCGTGGTGCGTCTGGATACCGGCTCATTAAAGCCTGCACATGAGGTACAAAAAGTAAAGACAGTGCTTGTGTTCGGAATCTTTGATGATTCGCTGGAAAATAAAGGACATGAAGCACTCTTGAATATTTTTGAACGGGTTACAGAGAGGTTTATCCGGGAACCACTGTTAAATGACCGATACCGCCTGAATGAAGAGGAAGGAATTGACTGGGCGGTAAACGATGAAGATTGGTATCCCTATTATGTCGGGGCAATGGAGCTGACTTGGGATACTTTTTTTGTGACACGAAAGGAAGACAAATATGCCTGAAAAGAAAACAAAACAGGAAAAGACAGTAATGTATGTCGGACCTGCGATTGCGGGACTCGTTGCATACGGGACTGTGTTTAAAAACGGACTTCCGGGGCAGCTGCAGCAGGCAGCACAGGAAGAACCGGCATTAAGCCGGATGTTGGTAGAAATCGGGGCGGTGTGTGCGGCACGGAAAGAACTGCGGAAAGAGACGTCCGGTCTGAGCATCTGTTATCGGAAAGCAGAGGAATATGCAAAGAAGAGAGGAGCAGTGAAATGAGCAAATATTATCATGGCGTCCGGGTTATAGAGGAAGGCGAAGCAGCAGCCAGAACGATCACAGGAACCGCAGGAATGCAGGTAATCGTCGGAACGGCGCCGGTAAACCTTACAAACAACCCGGAAGCGGCAGTAAATGTGCCGATCCTGTGCAACAGCATGGAGGAAGCGGTAAAGAAGCTGGGCTATAGCACAGATTTCGAATCCTATACGCTTTGCCAGTCAATGTATGCTAGCTTTACGATGTTTGGCTTTGCGCCGGTCGTATTTATCAACGTTCTTGATCCCGTAAAACACAAAAAAGATCATGCAGAAAAGGAATACGGCGTTGTGAACGGCCAGATCAGGGTTGATGATGTCACTGGGGTGTTGAAATCCAGTGTAGTTGTAAAGAAGGCAGAAACTGTTCTGGAAGCAGAAAAGGATTACATTTTAGCGTTTGATGAGAACGGATATCTGCTGATTACGCTGATTTCGGATGCGGCAAACGGGGTGCAGAGCCTGAAAGTTACGACTACGAGTATTGACCCGGCGGCAGTGACAGAGGCAGACATTATCGGCGGCTATGATGCGGAAACTGGGAAAGAAAGCGGACTGGAAGTAATCCGGCAGGTATATCCGCGTACCGGCATTCCGGCGGCACTGATCTCTGCGCCTGGTTGGAGCCATAAAGCGGAAGTTGCAGCGGTCATGATGTCGAAGTGCGAAGCGATCAACGGAGTATTCACGGCGGAGTGTCTGTTGGATCTGGATACGGAAAAAGTCAAAAAGTATGCGGACGTCCCGAAATATAAAGAAGAGAGCGGTTATCAGGATCGGCACGCGATCGTATTATGGCCGATGGTACAGGTAAACACAGCGAAACTGTACTATTCTGCCGTGTATGGCGCGATGGTTGCCTATACAGATGCGACAAACGATGATGTACCGAATCTGTATCCGTCAAACCACCTACTGAATGCCGATGGCGCAGTACTTGCCGACGGGACAGAGATTTACATGGACCGGGAACAGGCAAACACCTTAAACGGCGCAGGCGTCGTGACGATGATCAATGAGGGCGGCTGGCGAGCCTGGGGAAACAACACTTCGGCGTATCCGGATATTACGGATACAAAGGACAGGTGGATTGCCTGCAGGAGAATGTTTACCTGGATGGGAAACAGCCTGATCAGCTTGTACCATGAAAAAGTAGACAGTCCGGCGAATTACAGACTGATCGAAGCAATCTGTGACTCCGAGAATATCCGCCTGAATAGCTATGTTGCAGCCGGCAAGCTGGCAGGGGCAAGGATCGAATACAACGAGACAGAAAACACGGTGGAAAACATTCTGAATGGACAGGTGATTTTCCGGATATACATGGCGGCGTTTACCCCGGCGGAAGATATCGTGTTTATTCTGAAATTTGATCCGGAGCTTTTAACGGCGGCATTGAGCGGAGGTGAAGCATAATGGCAAATGGAAACATCACATTTCCGGAAGTGATAAACAATTTTAATGTCTATAACAGCGGGAACAAGATGGTCGGCGTTTCCGGGGAGATCAGTCTTGCGGATTTACAGGCAATGACGGCCGAGGTATCCGGAGCAGGAATTATGGGAAGCTACAACACTGCGGTTGTTGGCATGTTCCAGAGTATTTCCCAGGAGATTCCGTTCCGGATGGTGAATAAAGAGTTCTTTGGTCTGATGATGGCGAACAAACAGGCAGAACTGACTTTAAGATCCTCCGTGCAGAATGTAAATAAGAGCACGGGAGGAACATTAAGCACTGTCGGGATGAGAATCGTGATGCGCGGCAGACCGACATCTGCCAAATTTGGCACTGTAAAGATGGGCGATCTGATGAACGCCTCCGTTACTTTGGAGCTGACCTATCTGCTGGTGGAAATCGACGGAGAAACCATGCTGGAGCTGGACAAATTAAACTCTGTCTATAAAGTAAACGGAGAAGACCTGATGGCGGAGATTAACCGCCAGTGCTGAGTGGAGGGGCTATGGAAAATACAGAAGTTATCCTGAGTGAAAACAATGATATCGAAGACGGCTCTTTATTGATTACCCTGAAAAAGCCGATCAATTTCGAAGGAACACAGTATACCAAAATCGACCTGAACGGTCTGGAAAACATCACGGCGACGGACATGGTAGAAGTAAACAGGCTGCTGAACCGGCGCGGAAACGTGGATTTCCTGCAGGAGATGACACTGGAGTATGCATTAAACCTTGCGGCAAGAGCGAGCGGTCTTCCGGTGGAATTTTTCATGCAGCTGTCCCCGTGGGCGGCGATGCAGGTAAAGAACCGTGTTACGGGTTTTTTGTATCGTCAGGAATAAGACCTGGCGATGCAAAGATACTCCGTAAAATCTGCATCAGAGTTTCGTTGGCAACTAAGACCAGTTTAGAGTACCTCATGGATATGCCGGTGTTAGATCTGCTGGAGCTGGTAAAGGAGTTGGGAGAGTTTGGCAAGCAAAAAAGAATTTGAAATGGCGATTAAGATTGCAGGCGAAATCGAAAAGTCATTCTATGAGAGTTCGAAGCTGACACAAAAAGAACTGAAGAATATTGCAAGGCAGGCTGTGCTGGCTTCTGAAGCAATGCCGAAATCTTCGGATTTAAACTTTACAGAGAGCTTTCGTAAAGGATTGAAGGACGCAGAGCCTGCTTTTTCGAGCCTGGAAAAAACGGCTAAAAGCACCTTCAAGGCAGTCAGCACTGCTGCGGTTGTGGCGGGGACGGCGACTGCGGCAGCGTTGGGGGCAGCTGTGGCAAAAGGATCGGAGTTTGAAAGCGCGTTTGCAGGAGTAAAAAAGACGGTAAACGCTACGGACGCACAGCTGCAGGAAATGCGGGACGATATCCGACAAATGGCAACGGAGATGCCAAAGACAGCGGCGGGATTATCGGAAATTGCGGAATCCGCAGGACAGCTGGGAATCCAGACGGACAATATCACGCTGTTTACAAAGACAATGGCGGATATGGAGGTGGCAACAAATCTGACATCAGATGAAGCGGCAACGGATTTTGCAAAGTTTGCGAATATAACGAATATGTCCCAGAAGTATTTTGACCGTTTGGGCAGCTCGGTTGTCGCCCTTGGAAATAACATGGCGACGACCGAAAGCGACACGGTTGCAATGGGCATGCGTATCGCGGCGGCCGGAACACAGGTAAAGCTGTCACAGGCGGACATCATGGCGTATGCGGCGTCCCTTTCCTCTGTAGGAATCGAAGCGGAAGCAGGCGGCAGTGCCTTTTCGAAACTGCTCGTGAATATGCAGCTGGCAGCAGAAACAGGGAAAGGACTGGCTGGATATGCGAAAGTAGCAGGCATGTCCGGACAGGAGTTCCAGACTGCGTTTAAGACCAGCCCGACAACAGCGATTAACGCATTTCTGGCAGGGCTGAATGATACAGAGCGGAATGGAAAGAGTGCCATTGCGGTTCTGAATGATATGGGCATAAAAGAAACCCGATTACGGGATACTTTGCTGCGAGCCGCGAATGCAAGCGATCTGTTCGCAGGTGCCCTGCAGATATCGAACTCTGCGTGGGAAGAGAACACCGCGCTTGCAAACGAAGCAGAACAGCGTTATGCAACATTTGAAAGCCAGGTTGATATTTTGCAGAACAAACTGACGGATGTTGGGATCGGAACCTATGATGCCATGAAGCCGATGCTGACGGAAGGAATTGGGCTTGCAAATGAATTTATGGACGGTCTGATCGGTCAGGAGGATGCGATTGCAGGCGTGATGGAGTCGGCAACGAAAAAGATGCCGACTTTTGTACGGGAAGCAAAAGAAGCCGGGGAAGCGATCGGAGAATTTGCAGAACCATTTTTAAAGGTAGGCGGATGGCTGGTTGAAAATCCGGGACTGATTACAGGAACGATCGCCGGCATCGGGACAGCACTTGGAACTTATAAGATTGCAAGCGGCGTGATGAGTCTTGCCGGCGCGCTGGGGGCGCTCGGCCCGGCCGGCTGGACAATCATGGGAATCGGCGGCACAGCTGCGGTCATCACAGGAATTGGCACGGCGGTAAAAAAGAGCGCAGCGGAAGCTAAAAAGGCAAACCTTGCAACGCATTTCGGCTCGGTATCTCTGTCTTTATCAGAGCTGCAGAAAACAGCATCCTTTGTGGTAAAGAGCAAAGAGCTGGACAAAATCACACAGTCTGTGAAGGCGATGTCGGAACTGGATGGAATTTCCGACACTATAGACAGTGCTGTAGAATCTGTGAATAAGATGAACTGGAAAGTCCAGATCGGGATGGAACTGAGCGATCAGGAAAAACAGGATTATCAACAGCAGTATCAGGCGCTGGTGGATTCTACACAGGAGTACCTGTCCCAGGAACAATATGCAGTGAGCCTTTCTGTCGGGACGCTGGTACAGGATGATCTGGAGAGCAGCAACATTGTTACCCAGATCAATCAGTTTTATGCAGACAAGCAGCAGGATCTGGCAGACCTCGGAAAACAGCTGAATGAGACAATCACGGATGCCTTCCAGGACGGTCTGCTGGACATGGACGAAGTGGCGGAAATTTCGAAGCTGCAGGAGCAGATCGCACACATTAAGTCGGCACTTGCGGAAAGTGATTTTGAAGCCGGGCTGGATCTGATCGGGACAAAGTATCAGGGGCAGATGCTGGATGCGGATACGTTTCAAAATCTGCAGGCGGAAATCTCAGACCAGTTGGACACGGCGATGGAGTCCTACGATGAGGCTTATAAAACGTCCATGTCAAAGTTGCGCCTGATGCAATCGGAAGGCGGCATGACGGATGCGGAGTTTCAGGCAGCAGCGGACAGCGTAAGCGAAGGGTATCTGCAGCAGAAACAGGATTTGCAGATACAGGCGGTACAGTTCCAAATGGACACGATACGGCAGGCTTACGGCGATGATCTGGATCAGATGATCGAGGAAATCAAAAAGGATACAAACGAACGGCTGGGCGATGCACTGCAGATTTACGCATCCGGCGGGAATACAGAGAATTTTGATTTGCTGGGTCGGGACATTGTAAAAGACATGAAAGGGTCTGTTGACAAGTCTACACGGGATGCCCTGGCAGATCTGTATGACCAGCTGGAACCACAACTGGAGCAGATGCAGTCGCTTGCGGATGAGTACCGGAAAGCCGGGAAAGCGATCCCGGAAGCACTGCAGCAAAGCATCGTCGAAGCATCTGCGATCGGCGGTCTTGGCGGCGATTCTTACGCGTTGTGGGGTGTGATCGCGGATTCCGCGAAATCTGAGGAATACACAAAGATGATTCAACAGGTTGAGGAAGCCGGCGGGTATGTACCGCAGCAGGTGGCGTCTGCGATCACGGATAAACAGAATGAGATCGACAATGCCGTAAAGCAGTCTTACCTGTCTACACAGGAGACGATCGATAACATTTACGGTAAAAATAGTTTCCAGATCCCGATAAATATTACGCCGAATGTTTCCAGTGCACCATATTCGAGCAGTGCATTAAAAGGAGCTGTAAAAACAGGGCATGCGGATGGCGGTATTTTTGACCAGCCGCACATTGCCTGGTTCGCGGAAAGCGGACCGGAGGCAGCGATCCCGTTGGATGGATCCCAAAATGCAATCAGCCTGTGGCAGAAAACAGGCGATCTGCTGGGATTGGATGGACTTGACGAGACGGGTGATAATTCCCTGTATGTAAACATAGACAGAGCGATTGAAGGAAATGAACCGCAGGTCAACATAGAATATCATCCGGTGTTGAACTTTGAAGGATCGGTAAACCGGGAGGAAGTCGCAGGTGTGATGGAAACAGAACAGGATAAGTTTAACCGAATGATGAGTCAGTGGGCGAAGGAAAACCTGCGGTTCAGCTTCGGAAGATAGGAAAATACGATGTATATAACAAAGCAGGGCGAATGCTGGGATGAAATTGCAAAAAACGTATATGGAAGTGAAAAATATATCGGATTTCTGATGCAGAACAACATGCCGCTGCTGGATACCATCATTTTTTCTGCAGGGCAGGAATTAAGCACGCCGGAGCTACCACAGGATGAAGCAGATCTTCCGGCCTGGAGGCGGAGAGGATGAGCAGAGCACGCAGGGCAGCAATCAAAATCGAATATGAGCATGTGGACATTTCCGAAGACATTGAAGGAATGATATCGTCGTTTTCCTACACGGATGTTGCATCTGGCGAATCAGATGCGGTATCGATCACGATCGAAGACCGGGAAAAGAAATGGCTTGGAGGATGGGCACCGAAAAAAGGCGACAGGGTAAGCACAAACATGTTGTTTTATGACTGGCTGCGGGAAGGTCACAACTGGGGAACCTATTGTGGATCCTTCCAGATAGATGATGTGTCGATGAGCGGTCCGCCGGCGGCCTGTACGATTGGCGCGGTTTCGATCCCAAGGAAAGAAGCGTTTAACGAAGAGGAACGGACAAAGAACTGGGAATCTGTGACGATTCGGGAAATCGCTTCGGAGATTGCAGCTAGGGCAGGGATCGCACTCTATTACGAAGCGGATGACATCCCGATCAAGACGCTGGAGCAGGATAAACAGACGGATTGTAAGTTCTTATATTCTGTCTGCGAAAAGTATGGGCTGGCAATGAAAGTGTTTGGCGAAAAGATCATCATATTCGATGAGGCACGATATGAATCCGCCGCACCGGTATTGACACTGCAGTATGAGGATTGTATCCGGTACACCTACAACAGCACGATGGCAGGCACTTACACCGGGGCAAAAGTACGATATTCCGATCCGGGAAGCAGCAAGCGGCATTATGTGTCTGTGGGCAGCGGCAGCAGGATAAAGGAAATGAACGTCGAGGCAGACGGCGCGGAGGACGCAAGGAGAAAGGCGGTCGCTGCCCTGAATAATGCAAATAAAAAGGCGGTAACGTTTTCTGCGACCGTTATGCCGCGGGAAGAGTTGATTGCGAGCCGGTGTATCGAAATCCGGGGGCTTGGAACACCGGATGGGGTGTATTATCTGGACAAAGTTACATCGAAAATCGGACAGAATGGGACGTCCCAGCAGTCGATTGAAGCCCATCTTGTAGGATATCGGTTGAACGACGCGAAAGTGCAGCTGGAAGTTGAAACGGAGAAAAAAGAAGATGGCGGAGGATCTGTTTACACTGTCCAGAAAGGCGATACGCTCTGGAGCATCGCAAAAGAGCAGCTGGGATCGCCGTTGCGATATGCGGAAATTTATGACTTGAATAAAGATGTGATCGAAGAAGCGGCCAGAGGACGGGGAAAGAAAGATTCCAGTAACGGGCACTGGCTGGTGGTTGGGACTTCACTACAGATCCCGGAGGCAACAGAGACAGATGGCGAACAGTGAAATCAGGGTAGGCCGGGTGTCATCCGTGAATTACGAAACGGGGATGGCAAGGATAACGTACTGGGACAAGGACGAAACAGTGACGTCGGAGTTCCCGATGCTGAATTACAACAATGAATATCGGATGCCGGAAGTTGGCCAGGACGTGATGGTTGCGCATCTCTCTAATGGGACAAGCCGGGGAGTGATCCTTGGGACACTGTGGAATGAACGGTATGCGCCGCTGGAAACCGGCGCTGCATTATACAGAAAGGATTTTTCCAGAAAAAAGGACGCTGCGTATGTAAGGTATGATGACAAGCTCGGAGAGTATCTGATTAAAGTCGCAAACCTGCATTTAAACGGCGTCAACGAAACGGTTCTGGACGGGCCGAAAGTGGAAATATCAGCAAACCTGTCAATCCTGCTGCAGACGGAACGTTGGGACGTGGAAGCGTCAGAAGTGCAGGTCACCGCGGGAGAAGCGGATGCAGTAAATTTGACAGTGAAAACGGATGTTGCCCTGAATCAGGAGGAAAATGGGCTGGAAGCGACAATACTGAAAGTTACGCTGAAGCTATTGGAAAACCTGAAAATCGAAGCACAGGAGAGCGTGTCCGTTAAAGGTAAGGAAAGTGTTGAACTGCAGTCCGAGTCAAAGGCAGAGATTACGGCGGGAGATGATGTGACAGTGAACGCCGGTGGAAACCTGAATCTTTCGGATGGGGAATACAGCACAACGTTAAAGGAGATCATGGAGCGGCTGGAGAAACTGGAGGGCGGATGAGATGGGCGTGATTGGAAATTTTGGCAGCAGGATTGTATTTGAAACGTCTGACAGAAAGATTCTGACATTCAGCGGGCTGAACCAGAAAGTGTCCGGAAAATATTCGAAACACAGCATTATCGGGCAGAAAGACCGGCCGGAATTTACCGGACCGGGGAGCAGAAGCGTGTCCTTTAAAATCCTGCTGGATGTCAACCTTGGGATTCGGCCACAGGATATTATAGAAAACATCGAAGACGCGATAGAACAGGGGGAAGTAGAGTACCTTGTAATCGGCGGGAAACCGATCGGGAAAAACAGGTTTTACATATCCTCTGTGTCGGAGGCGATGGATGTGATTTTGAGCAATGGAGGCATTGCCAGGGCGACTCTAAGTATGACGATGGAGGAATACATCTGATGATAGATACAAAGCATGCTGTGATAAATTTACACGGGATCCCGGAAAGCGTTGGAGAAGATATTTCGAGATGTCTGACCACATTGTATTCTGTCCGGGAGGGAGAGCAGCCGTTTGACCGGGAGTTTGGTCTGAAAGCGGATTTCCAGGACTTACCGGTAAATCTGGCGCAGAACAAATTTGCGCTGGAAGTAATTGAAAAGACGGCAAAATATGAACCGCGCGTAACTGTGGAACAGGTAACTTTTGAAACGGGGATTGAGGGACAGCTGATACCGGTAATCCGGCTGAAACGGGGTGAATTGTAATGGCACTGAAAGATTTAAAGGAATATCCGGATGTGAGTTTTATCGAGAATATGTCCAGCGAAGAGATCCAAGAACATTACATGCAGGCGATGCAGGAAAAATATCAGGAGTTGACCGGAAAGAAGCTGATCCTGCATGATGCAGATCCGCTGAAACTGATTGCGCAGGCAGATTGCCTGTTGCTTTACCAGATCGCACAATACGCTGACCGCGCGGGAAAGATGGCGTTATTAAAATACAGCTATGGGGATTATCTGGAAAACATCGGGGCGTTAAAAGGAATACGGAGAATCGAAGGGAGCGCGGCGAGGACAAAGCTGCGCTTTACTTTATCTATAAAAAGGATCAGCACGACGGTTATTCCGAAAGGAACCAGAGTGACGGCAAACGATGGTGTATATTTCGAGACAGAGGACATTCTGGAAATCCTTCCGGGCGAGATAAGCGGCGAAGTTGCTGCATACTGCAAAGAGTCTGGAAACATTGGAAACGGGTACGGATTAGGAAGCCTGAACATTATGGTTGATCCGGTTGCCTATGTTGACAGCGTGGAAAATATCGCAGTAAGCGAAGGCGGGGCGGATCGGGAAAGTGATAAAACGCTTGCGGAACGGATCTATCTTGCTCCGTCTGCATGGAGCACTGCCGGCCCGGATGATGCATATAAGTATTGGGTAAAAACCTATGACGTGGCGATCACGGATGTGCGGGTGTTTTCACCCGAGCCGGGAATCGTGGAAATCTATTTTCTTATGCAGGACGGAGAACTTCCAGACCAGGCAATCATTGACGGAGTGGAAAGTTTTCTGCGTCAGGAAGATGTGCGGCCGTTGACGGATTTGGTGATGGTAAAGCGGCCGGAAGAACGACATTATCAGATTGATGCGACGTATTATATCAACGAAAGCGACCGGAATAGGGCGGCGGTAATCGTAAAACAGGTAGATGCAGCAGTCCTTGAATATATCAAATGGCAGAGGCAGAAGATTGGACGGGACATCAATCCGGATGAGCTGCGGAAGGTTATGGTCATGGCTGGGGCAAAAAGGGTGCAGGTGAGGTCACCCACTTTTGAAAAAATACCGAGAAACTGCGTGGCGGTACTGGATGGCGAGGCGCAGGTAATCTACGGAGGCGTGGAAGATGATTGATTTGCAAGAAATTGCACCGGTGCAACTACTCCCGGAAGCGTTAGGGAAAGACCCGTGCATCAGGGCGTTATCATATGCGCTGCAAAGGCAGACGGAGAAGCTGCTGGAGCAGATCGGCCGAACGGCGGTGTATGCGGCAGTAGACATTCTGCCGGAGGATATTCTGGATATTCTGGCAGCAGAACTGCGGGCACAGTATTATGACGCGGCAATGGAAATTGAAATGAAGCGGACGACAGTAAAAAAGGCGCTGCTGTGGTATGAGAAAGCCGGAACCCTGAAAACGGTAAAAGAGCTGACACAGATTGTATGGGGAGAAAATGTTATATCAGAATGGTTTGAACATGATGGGAGACCATACACGTTCTGGCTGGAAGTCATGGCTCTGGATGCGTGGATTACGGATCAGGGGATGGCGGATTTCATGGCGGCCCTGCAAAAAGTAAAAAACACGCGCTCCTTGCTGGACCGGATTATTTTTCACAGGCGTCTGGATACGCTGCTTCATTCCGGCGCGGTGCAAGATTCCTACAAGCGGGAAGTAATCATTGATTTCTTCCACGAAAGCCAGACAGATGAGTTTCGACTTCACACCGGGGCTTATCAGGAAAATCATATGAAAAGAGCTGTGGTTGATTTTTATGAAGAGCAGAAATCAGAAAGAGCCGTGGCACATGTCGGAGGTGCGCCGGTTATCCTGCGTCGGCAGAGTATCGTACAGGAGGAATAATGAATGTCAATTTTTAACAGCGCAGTCCTTACCAAAAAGGGAAATGAACTGCTGGTCACAGCGGCAGCAGGAAAGCAGATTATTTTTACGCGATTGGTAACGGGGTGCGGAATCTATACAGAAGAGGAGAAGCAGCGCGCCGCGTTAGAGCAGGCAGAGGGATTGAAGGAACAGCGACAGCAGTTTCCGTTCTCAAAATACGAAAAGGCGAGCGAAACAAGCGTGCTTCTGACGGCGCTGATCACGAATAAGGAGCTGACGGAAGGCTACAAGATTACGGAGATCGGTGTATACGGCAAGGAGGTCGGTAGTGAGGAAGATTTTCTCTGTTCCATTGCAGTCACGCGGAGCATGGAAGAAACGGACTCATTCCCGCCATACAATGGCCTGAGAGAATGCCAGATTATACAGGATTACTACATCACAATTTCCCCAGATGCAGAGGTGACGGTCAACACGCAGGGAGCAGCGGCGTTGGCGGAGGACCTGGAAGCATTGCGGCAGGAAATCGGTGAGAAATTAGAGGAAGCCTTGAATGGTAAGACGAATATTGTCATTACTCATGAAGATATTCCTCTGTCCCAGAGAAAGAAAAAGACGATTTATTTTGTGATAAAAGACAGCCATGATATAAATCCGGGAGACTCGAGCTTGCGGGTAAGCCCCAATATGGGGATTAAAGTATTATAAGAAAGTGAGGAATAAAAAATGGATGGATTAAAAAAAGTACAGGTACAGCTGCTGGATGCGGAAACAGGAGAAGTGTTGGAAGATGTGAATCCACTGACAGATGCCGGCTGCGTGAGCTACAGCAATGATACGCCTACGGTATCAGCGCACGGAGGGATTCCGGCGGGAACAACCTTTGACAATGTGCCGGTTAAAAAGGTGCTTGATGATATCTTATATCCTTACACAAAGCCTACAATTTCATTTGCGGCGAATCCGAGCGGCGGCATCAAAGAAAAGGGCGCTGTTTTGGAAAATGTTGCCCTCACAGCAACTATAACAAAAAAATCCGAGGATATTAAAAAGGTGGAGTTCCTGAACGGATCTGCTGTGTTGCATACAATCAGTGCGCCGAAAGCGGGCGGCGGAAAAGAAACCTATACATGGTCCGGCCCTTTAAAGGTGGATGCAACGCTGAAAGCGCGTGTGACAGATGCAAAGGGCAACGCAGTGGACTCCAACTCTATCGGATATACATTTGTTTATCCTATCTATATCGGGGCGCTGGATGCGGCAGCAGCAAACCCTACAGCAGAGCAGATCAAAGCACTGGAGAAGAGAGTGGTTACAAAGAGTAATCAGCAGTATACTTATACGATTACGGACAAGCGCATGTGTATTGCGTGCCCTCCCGGAATGACGATCAGGCAGGTGCTTGATCCGAATGGATTTGACAGCACAAGCGCATTTGAGATAAAGAAAGTGTCCATTAGGGGACTGGATGGTACGGCACAGGAATACACAGTTCTGGTCGGCGCGCCGACATCCCAGAACAATTACAAGATGTCGTTTAACATCTGATGAGAAACTATAGGTAAATGCTGCAATAGGAAGAAAGGGAAACAAAATGGGACAGAAATATTCGGGAACAAACATTAACACAATTACAGGATTTGAAATCGCGGCAAAAAAGCCGATTGACCCCAGAATGCAGGTTGATACCAAGGCGGATTTGGAAAAGATCCAATATCAGTGGGTCGGCATGACAGTGTTTGTTGAAGATGAAGGTGAGGATTATCAGTTAAAAACAAGCGGCTGGGTAAAGAAAAGCACTCAGGGACCGAAGGGCGACAAAGGCGAAACTGGTGCTGTAGGCCCTAAAGGAGCGGATGGAAA